>FMJZ01012031.1_pt1 | contig 57447 bp, 61 predicted proteins | sample 1987881 | NCBI WGS metagenome assembly FMJZ01 (sample SAMEA4378227, study PRJEB15110) | soil metagenome | biome: soil; feature: Field; material: Soil | place: India | collected 2015-03-11 | depth 0 m
TTTTCAAAAATTTAATTTCAAATATGGAGGATACACTTTTCATAAATTTTACACAATAAATCTTACGCTACCTATGATATTTTCTTACAGTTGAACTTTATATTTCAATGGAATATCATTCTTTTATGTGGAGAATAGGAGTTGATACTGGAGGAACATTTACTGATTTTGTAATTTCCGATGAGAAATCCCTTTTTATAAAGAAAATTCCTTCCACCCCTGCCAATCCCTGGAAAGCAGTAATGGATGGCGTATGGGACTATACAGAATTCTCTCCCACTATTGTTCATGGAACAACTGTAGCGACAAATGCTTTCCTTGAAAATAAGACTGCCAGGACAGCACTTATAGTAACAAAGGGATTTGAACATGTCCTTCATATAGGAAGGCAGAACAGATCGAATCTTTTTTCTCTGAAGCCTGAAAAACCAGACCCATTAATTCCATTATCCCTTTCCTTTGGCATTGATGAAAGAACTCTTTTTGACGGAAGAATAGAAAAGCCCTTGAAAAGGAATGAGCTTTTAAGAATTGCAAAGATACTTAAAAGGGAGAAAGTTTCCTGTGTAGCAATTCTTTTCCTACATTCCTATGCAAACCCTGAAAATGAAATGATTGCTGAAGAGATTTTAAAGGGAATGAATTTTAAAGTGACCTCTTCCCACTCAATTCTTTCTGAATACAGGGAGTATGAGAGGGGAGTTATAACAGCTCTAAATGCCTCTCTTATTCCTGTGCTGGGAGAATATCTTGAAAAATTAAAAAAAGGAATTTCGGGCTCAAAACTTTTCATAATGCAGTCTCAGGGAGGATTTATTTCCCCCGAGATTGCAAGGGAAAAGCCTGTTTTTACCCTCCTTTCTGGACCAGCGGGTGGAGCAATTGCCTCTTTATATATTGGAAAATTGATAGGAATGTCAAAGTTTATTACCCTTGATATGGGAGGGACATCCACAGATGTGAGTCTAATAGATGGTGGGTTTAAAATAACAAAGGAGAATTCCCTGAAAGGTATACCCCTTAGAATTCCCATGATTGATATTCAAACAGTTGGAGCGGGAGGAGGTTCAATTACAAGAATTGACAGAGGAGGAGTCATAAAGGTAGGTCCTGAAAGTGCTGGAGCAGACCCTGGACCTGCATGTTATGGCGTTTCTGACCTTGCAACAGTAACAGATGCTTTCATGGTTCTTGGATGGATGGTTCCAGAACATTTCCTTGGTGGGAAAATGAAAATTTATCCCGATAAAAGTTTCAAAGCAATAGAGGGAATAGCTAAAAAAATAAGATTAAATGTTTATCAATGTGCAGAAGGAATTGTACAGGTTGCATTGGTTTCCATGGAGAAGGCATTAAGGGTTGTGAGTATTGAAAGGGGTTATGACCCGAGAGATTTCTCCCTTTTTGCCTTTGGCGGAGCGGGCGGACTTGTAGCGGTTAATCTTGCTGAAAGACTCGGTATATCAACAGTAATGGTTCCGAATTTGCAGGGGGTATTCTCAGCCCTTGGCATGATGCTTTCGGATTCTTCAAAGGAGCTATCTTCTTCTGTTATGAAAAAAGCCCATGAAAGAATAAAGGAAGAACTGGATAAAAGATTTGAAGAGCTTGAAAGAGAGGCATTGGAACTATTCAGGATAGAAAAGCTTGAGGAGGAGAGAATTCTTTTTTCAAGGTCTCTGGACATGAGATACAAGGGGCAATCCTATGAGCTTAACATACCTTATAAAAATGGATTTTTAAAAGAGTTTCACAGAGCCCACATGAAGCTTTATTCCCATTATTACAAGGAAAGGGAAGTGGAGATTGTAAATTTAAGGTTGAGGGGAGTTGGAATTGTTGATAAGGTTGAACTACCCTCTTCCGAGCCTATTCAATCTTCTTCGGAGGATGCTTTTTACTGTGAAAAGGAAATTTATTATGAAGGAGATTTTATGAAAACGACAGTTTATCTTAGGGAAAGACTCCTTCCAGGGAACATTTTAAAGGGTCCAGCCATTATCTCCTCCTATGATGGAACTACATTTGTTCCTTTGGGTTACAAGTGTAATGTTGATAAATATTACAATCTTATAATACGGAAGGAAAATGTTTGACCCTATTGAAATAGAAATTTTTAGAAACATTTATCAGTCCATATGCGATGAGATGGGGAGCGTTCTCAAAAGGTCTGCATTCTCTCCCAACATTAAGGAAAGACAGGATTACTCTTGCGCCATTTTTACTTCCGATGGCGAAAGCTTTACCTTTGGCTCCCACATTCCCGTTCATCTTGGTGCAATGCCCCTTTCAGTAAAGGAAGCATTGAAAGAGGTTTCTCTTGAGGATGGAGACATGGTCCTTTTGAATGACCCATACAAAGGTGGGACCCATCTTCCTGACTTAACTCTCATCGCTCCCTTTTATTTTGATAAAAAATTAACATTCATTGTTGCCAATAGAGCCCATCACAGTGATGTGGGTGGAATGAAACCTGGCTCAATGCCCCTTGCCAGTGAGATATATCAGGAAGGCTTGATCATTCCTCCTGTTAAAATTGTAAGAAAAGGGGAGATTTGTTCGGATGTTATGAAGCTCATTCTTTCCAATGTAAGAACTCCAGAGGAAAGGGAGGGGGATATGTTTGCCCAGATAGCATCCAACAGAAGGGGAATTGAAAGATTGAGGGAAGTTGTTGAAAAATACGGGATTGAAAAGAGTCTTGAAAATGCAAAGGCTCTTATTGATTACACTGAAAAACTCATGAGGTCTTTCCTTGAAAAAATCACCTCAGGAAAATACACATTTGAAGACTTTATGGATGATGATGGTTTTGAAACAAAAAAAATACCAATAAGGGTGAGCATTGAGGTAAAAAAAGATAGTATCTCCATAGATTTTTCCGGAAGCTCTCTCCAGGTAAAGGGTGGTATAAATGCAAATTTTGCAATAACTTACTCAGCGGTTCTTTATGTTATGAAATGCGTGATAGGAGAGGAGATCCCTGTGAATTCGGGAATTATGAGACCTATAAATTTGATTCTTCCTGAAAAAAATATTGTGAATGCAGAGAAACCTTATGCAGTTGCTGGAGGGAATGTGGAGACTTCCCAAAGGATTGTGGATGTTCTTCTCGGAGCCCTTTCAAAGGCCATGTCCGAGAAGATTCCTTCTGCCAGCCAGGGAACAATGAACAATATATCCTTTGGGGGAAGGGACTTCAGCGGAGAAAATTTTGCATATTATGAAACAATAGGAGGGGGGACAGGAGCTGGACCGGGCTGGGATGGAATTTCGGGAGTTCATTCCCACATGACAAACTCATTGAATACACCTATTGAAGCCCTTGAACATTATCTTCCCATAAGACTCAATAAATATCTTTTAAGGAAAAGCTCTGGTGGGAAGGGGAAATATAAAGGGGGTGATGGAATAATAAGGGAATACAAATTTTTTGTGGAAACTGAGATAAGCATTTTGTCTGAAAGAAGGAGAATTCCTCCTTACGGTCTAAAGGGAGGAAATCCAGGAAAAACGGGAAGAAATTATCTAATAAGAGGGAAGAGAAAAATACTATTGCCTTCAAAAGTTAATTTTAATGCTAAGGTTGGAGACATATTGAGAATAGAGACCCCTGGTGGAGGAGGATTCGGTAAAATTTCCTAAAGAACTTTTGGTAATTTCGTCCTTTCAATAGCAGTCTCCACCCTTCTCTGAGAAAACCCTTTTTCCTCACAGAGGAATTTTATCAAACCCTTTTCATCCATATTTCCATAAGAAACATTATAATCTTCAGCGACCTCGGGCTTATGAGTATGGCTATATCAATTAACTGTTTGTGAGTGATACCATAGCTTCTGAGAATTTCATCCAGTTCAATTATTTCAGGTTTTAATGGTCTGAATTCGCCTTTGCTCGAAAGAAATTCTTTACTGGAAATGTTTATAAAACGAGCAAGACGCGGTGTCCCGAACAGAAGGGAATCGTAATACTTGCTTCCTGTAGTCCATGCATCACCCTTTTTCACCATAAAGGATGCCTGAGCCTCACCTTCTGAAGTAGCCTGAACATAAGGGATCCCTAAAAGGGATAGGAGTTTCTTTGCATCCTCAACCATTGAGGGAGTAAGACGGGATGTCATTGTGGCTTTTGAAAATGCCTTCTTGAGGTCGCCTTCAGCAAGGGCTAATTGGTATTCCATTGTATATTTCTCTTTAATTTTCCTTCTCCTCTCAAGCTCTTTACCCTTAAGTTCAGGAGGCTTTCCATCAAAGACAAATACAGGTTTTATACCATATTCACTTATCAAATCTTGTTGTTCTGTAAAGAAGCCCGACAAGATGGGATGTCACATTTCCATCAAGACCTCTGAGGAGTGTTCCATCAGGCATTCTTATAAGGGCAAGAAACTGATAGAGTTCTCCATTACTATCAACTGCTATGACGTTTGATTAAATGATACAACCTTTGAAAAATTTTTTGAACAGGGGAAAATGTTTTTTGACTTTCTCTGATTTATACCCTACACTTAAAGGTACTCAAGAAAAGTGAAATTGGAGGAATAGAATGATTGACAGAGTTGTTCTGGAAAGCATAGCAAAGGAGATATCGGGAAAAATCAGCGAGAAAAAAGGTGTATTCACGCTGGAAGCTACAATAGCAGAGAGGAAAGCATTTCTTTCAACAAAGAAACTTACCTACATTGCCAATATTAAGCTGGATGAAAACAGTAAAGAGGTTCATTTCTCGGAAACAATTAAGGAATCAGGAGCAGGAATAAGCTCAGGGCTTGACATGGATTCAGGCTCAGGTTTTGGTTTTAAAAAGGAAGTTTATAAATCTGGCTCTAAGGGAAGAGAAGGCTCTATTGAGGAAATTTCAAAAATGTTCGGAAAAGACTATAACTATAAGTTTGATTACTCTGCGATTAGAGAAAGAATTAAAACCTTATCAGAGACCTCTGAATATAAATTTGTTTATCACATTATTCCCGATTTTTAGTCTCCAGAATTTAAAAATTATATTTGACACCCATCCCTCTTTCTGATATTTTGATTGTGTAATCATTTGAAAGGAGGTAAAGATGCTTAGCAGGAGAGAGTTTTTAAAGGCATCCTTATCGTCCTTTTTAATTGGTAGTTCGTTAAAAAGAAATATAATTTATGAGAAAGTAGGGGAAGGGTCTTACCCTCTTTTTCCTGGAGAAGACCGCTTGCCTATTGAGTGGTATAGAAGAACCATAAAAAGATTCCAGGAAAAGTTAGCAGAGGAAAAAGTTGACGGCATGTTTATTTCGGATACCAACAATATAATCTACCTTACCGGTTATTTCTTCACTCCCACTGAGAGACCCTGTTATCTCTGGGTTCCTTTTAGAGGTGAGCCCTTTCTTTTAGTTCCAGGCCTTGACCGTGACCTTGTGGCTACATGGTGGATAAAGGAGTATGAGACCTACTTTGATTATCCTTGTGAGGAAAGAGGTGGTTTTGAAAATCCTTCAGGAACCGCTGATTTGCTCCAAAAGGCATTAAAAGCTATAGAGAAAAGAGGTTATCCTACCAAAGTAATAGGTCTTGAGAGTGAGCCTGGAAAAAAGACAATTGAAAGAATGAAAAAGGTTCTACCCTATTCTCGATTTAAGGATACGGGTCACATTCCTCTTAACATGAGAATAATTAAAACTCCTGAGGAAATTGCACTCATGAAAAGGGCAATGCAGTATCATGATATGGTCCTTGAGTTTGCGAGGAAATATATATTGCTCAAAGGCACAGATGCTACAGACTTCGAGGTCTCCACGGCAGCAACCGAATATGGTAACAACCTCCTTTTCAGGGATATAAAAAGAGATGGAAAACCCCACACTGCTGTTGGAACAAGAGTTTCCATTACAGTGAGGTGTGGTGTTGCCACTGCCTACCCCCATCCCAATCAGTTCCATCACAACAGGATTAAAAAAGGAGAAGCTATCCAGATTGCTGGTGGGGCAAGAATTGGTGGTTATGGTGGAGAGGGATATAGAGCATGCCATATAGAGCCTATTCCAGATTTTGCAAAGAAGATGTGGGAGGTTCATACAGAAATGACTATAATGCAATGGGAGCTTCAGAAAGAGGGGATGATGGCAAGGGAAATTGCTAAAGAGATTCTCAGTTATGCAAGGAAAAAAGGTATGGAAAAGTATCTTTATCATAGACCCGCTCATGGTATAGGTATGGAAGGGCATCAACCACCATATCTCAGTTTAGGAGACCAGACAATTCTTAAAGAAGGAATGGTTTTTTCCAATGAGCCAGGGCTTTACAATCCTGAAGCAGGCTATGGATATAATCATGGCAATACAGTTGTAACCAGAACGGATAAAGGAGAATGTCTTAATACCACTCCTTTAACAAAGGAATGGTGCTGGCTGAAAATATAAGATAAAATTTATTGATTTTTATCTGTAGACCTTCCATATTGACTTAGAAAATCCATAAAGATATAATATTTTATTGATGCCAGATTTTAATGATTTTCTGAAAGAAGATATAGGAGAGGGGGATAAAACTACCGATTGGATTATTCCTGAGAATCATAGATCCAAGGCAAAGATTATAGCAAAGGAAGATGGAATTATAGCTGGGCAAAGGTATGCAAAAGAGATTTTTAAAGCCCTTGACAATAGGATAAATTATAGAGAGCTGAAAAAAGATGGAGAATCTGTAAAAAAGGGAGAAGTCGTTGCAGAGATTGAGGGGAAAACAAAGGCAATACTCACTGGAGAGAGGGTTGCTCTAAATATTCTACAAAGGCTCTCTGGAATAGCAACTCTGACAAGGGAATATGTTAAAGCAGTTGATGGAACAAAGGCGAAAATCCTTGATACAAGAAAGACAACACCAGGTTTAAGGGAAATGGAGAAATACGCTGTGAGAATGGGAGGAGGAGAAAATCACAGATTCAATCTTTCTGAAATGGTTTTGATAAAGGAGAACCATATTTTTGTTGCTGGGTCAGTAAAGGAGGCAATAAAAAGGGTTAAGGGTAAAGGTCTTAAGATAGAGGTTGAGGTAAAGAGTATGGATGAACTTATTGAGGCTTTGGAAGAAGAAGTGGATAGAATTCTTCTGGATAACTGGGATACCGGAAAAATTAAAAAAGCAGTTGAACTGGTAAAAGGGAAGATTACCCTTGAAGCATCAGGAAATATGACAATTGAGAGGGCAAGGGAAGTGGCAAAGACTGGAGTGGATTATATTTCCGTTGGTGCTCTCACCCATTCATTCAAGTCCCTTGATATTTCACTTCTTTTGGGAGGAGATTAAAAATTAGCACAAATGTGTCTCCTCTTGGCAAAGAGGAGGTCCTTGAAAAAATAAAAGTTGCCAAAGAGAAACTTGGAAAAAAGCTTTTAATTGTAGCCCATTTCTATCAGAGGGAGGAAATCGTCCAATTTGCCGATTTTGTGGGTGATTCTCTTCAACTTGCCCAGGAGGCATCCAAAAGGACTGATGTTTCTTACATTGTTTTCTGCTCTGTTTCCTTTATGGCAGAGATGGCAAGAATTCTATGTGCTCCTGAACAGGAGGTTCTTCATCCCGCTCCAGAGGCAAAATGCCCCCTTGCGGAGATGGCTAAAATTGAGGATGTCAAGAAAGCATGGAAGAAACTCTCCGCTCTTGGAAAAGAAATCATACCTGTCGTCTATGTCAATTCCACTGCTGAGCTAAAAGACTTTTGCGGAAGAAATGGAGGAGCTGTCTGCACATCCTCAAATGCAAAAAAGGTTTTTGAATGGGTTTTTGGAAAAGGTGCTACCCTCTTCTTCTTTCCCGATGAAAATCTCGGAAGGAATATTTCTCATTCATCGGGAATAAAAGATGAAGAGATTTCCACATGGAATCCGAAAGGAAATAATAGGGTTAAAGATTTCAAAGAGAGTAGGGTTATTCTATGGAAAGGTTTCTGCTATGTGCATACAGAATTTCTTCCATTCCTTGTGGAGAAACTGAAGGACTCCCAAAATGACCTTAAAGTAATTGTTCATCCTGAATGCTTTCCTGAAGTTTGCGCCTTATCCGACTATGTTGGCTCTACAAGTTTTATAAAGAAAACTGTTGAAGAATCCCCTCCCGGCTCAAAATGGGCAATCGGAACCGAATGGAATCTTGTCAGAAGATTGGAGATAAATAATCCGGATAAAATGATAGTTCCAATTACAGAATCAAGGTGCTGTCAGATGGCAAAGGTTACACCAGAAAGACTTTTAAATGTGCTCGAAGGATTACTGATTGGAGAACTAAGGGGAAGAGTGGTTGTGCCTGAAAAAGTAGCTGAGGGAGCAAGAATCTCCCTTAAAAGAATGCTGGAGATAGTTTGATGAAAAAAGTTGATAGTAGAGAGGAGATGGTAGGTAAGAGTAGTGAGAAGCGAGTGGTGAGGGTTCAAGATTTACAAGTATGGCATAGAGCTCATCAATTAGTTCTTGAAATTTACAGAACAACAAAAGATTTCCCACAAAAAGAAAAATTTGCTTTAGTTTCGCAGATGAGACGATCTGCTGTATCAGTACCAGCGAATATCACAGAAGGTTTCAGGAAAAAAGGGACTAAGGATAAACTCAACTTTTATAATATTGCTCAATCATCCTTAGATGAGCTCAATTATTACATTATTCTTTCAAAGGATTTAGGATATGTTCAGGATTGCACACATCTCTTAGTGCACATCGAAGAGATAGCAAAAATGTTGTCAGGATTAATTAAATCAATAAGACGCCACAGATGATCCACCTATATTCTCACTACTCATCCCACACTCCCGACAAAGAGGTTTAAATGCAGGATGTAAAGCATTACTGTGATGTCTTAATTATAGGTTCTGGAATTGCGGGGCTATCATGTGCAATTACAGCGGGCGAGCTTGGGTTAAATGTTATTTTAATTAACAAGGAGCAAAATCTTGAAGAATCAAACACCTTTTATGCTCAGGGAGGAATTGTTACCCTTGGAAGGAATGATTCTCCTGAGCTTCTTGCAAGGGATATTATTGAGGCAGGTGATGGAATTTCAAATCCTATAGCAGTTGAAATAATAACTAAGGAAGGTCCAAAAATCGTGGAAGAATTTTTAATTAAAAAAATTGGTGTTCAGTTCTGCAAAACAAGTGTTGGAGAGATTGATTTTGCTCAGGAGGGGAGTCACTCAAGGAGAAGGATTCTATATTGTATGGATGAGACTGGAAAAGAGATAGAATCTGCTCTTTCTCGAAAGATAAAAAAATTTAAAAATATTAAAGTTCTTACAAATTATACAGCGATAGACCTTTTAACAATCCCCCATCATTCAACAAATCCGCTCTCTCTTTACAGAGAGCCACAATGCATAGGTACTTATGTCTTGAACAATTTAGAGGAAAAAGTTGAGAGAATATTTTCCCAATACACAGTCCTTGCCACAGGAGGTCTTGGCAGGATATATCTTCATACAACAAATCCTCCCTGTGCAACAGGGGATGGATTCGCAATGGCTCAAAGAGCAGGAGCAATGCTCATTAATATGGAGTACATTCAGTTTCATCCCACATCCCTTTTCCATAAAGATGCTGATGGATTTCTGATTTCAGAAGCAGTTAGAGGTGAGGGCGCAAGATTGAAAACAAAGAGTGGAGAGCCTTTCATGGAGAAGTACTCATCACTGAAAGAGCTTGCTCCAAGAGATGAAGTGAGCAGAGCAATTTATGAGGAGATGCTTTCAATGGGGGACAATTATGTCTATCTTGACATTGCAAGTTATAGCAAAATAGATATAAAGAAAAGATTTCCAAATATTTATTCTAAATGTCTTTCCTTGGGGATTGATATAACGAGGGAACCAATACCCGTTGTTCCAGCAGCCCATTACAGTTGCGGAGGAGTTCAGGTGGATATATGGGGGAGAACATCTTTAAAAAATTTATATGCAGTTGGAGAGGTTTCAGGAACCGGGCTTCATGGAGCGAACCGTCTTGCATCCACATCCCTTTTGGAAGGTCTTGTCTGGGGTGTGAGGGCGGGAAAGCACATTGCTGAAAACTTTGATGACAAAAAGCACTATAAAGAATCGGAGATTCCTGCGTGGATTTATCCTGATGTTGAAGAAGAGGTTGACCCAGCTTTAATTCAGCAGGACTGGTTCAGCATAAAGTCAACAATGTGGAATTATGTTGGAATAATAAGGACAGTAAAAAGGCTTGAAAGGGGGGTTGCTGATTTAAGATATTTGAGGAACCGAATTGAGGATTTTTATAAAAGAGCCCATCTCACACCACCTTTAATTTCCCTTAGAAATGGGATTCAAACAGCCCTTCTTGTCGCAGAGTCAGCTTACAGAAATAGAAGGAGTCGAGGAGCTCATTTTATAAGATGAGATTATTGCAGTTGCTTTTGTAATACTGGCTGCTTTTGTTGTAGCCGTTTTCATGTTGATTGTAGCATTTATAGCATTCCCTATTCCAATGGAGGAACCTTCTGTAGTAATGAATGAAAGAAGCAAGTTAATCCAGCAAGCATTGTGGAATTTAGGAGAATTTCCGATATTTATAGAATCTCCACGGGGAACTATTAGTTTAAAATTAATTGACCTTCCTGAAGACCTGAGAGTAGAAATTCCTGTGAGAAACAGGATAATCTCAATTCCATTTGAAACAGATTTTGGCTCCTTTGTGCGAAACATAAGATTCCCTGAAAAGGAGATAGGAGAAGAATTTTTTATAAAATTGTTTGAATATGTGGAACCCCAAAGTGGGAATGCGGTCATTCCTATTGAATCAGATGGAGAACAGATGAAAGTAATCATCCCTAAAGAAATTTTGAAAAACTTTAAAATGCTAAAAAAGGCTCTCCGAAAAAAATAATGCACAGAGAAATCTATTCAAAAAAGCTCTGAATTTTAAAAGAAAAAGGGCTACTCCCCTCTTCTCTATCAGGGCCAGTAATGGTAGCCTGGGATATTACCCATAAATGTAATTTTAACTGTTTGTTTTGTTTTAACAATTCTGGAAGTTTTAGAAAGGGAACCCTTTCAGAACTTGAAGTCAATAGAATAACTATAGCTTTAACTGAATTTCATCCGTTCTGGGTTTGTATTTGCGGAGGAGAACCTTTATTAGTAAAGGACATTTTGAAAGTAATAAAAACCCTTTCTAGTTCAGATATTCAAGTTAGCATGGTAAGCAATGGATGGTTTATAGACTCAAATATGAGCAAAGAACTCAGAGAATCGGGTCTAAGGGCAATTCAAATTAGTTTGGATGGTTGCAAACCAGAAACCCATGATTTTCTTAGACAAAAGAAGGGTTCTTTTATTAGAGCTCTTAGAGCTATTGAAAATTGTGTAAAAGAGGGGATTCATACTGATATAGCATTCTGTCCAACAAAATTGAATTGCAAAGAGTTAGGAGAAGTAGTAGACATTGCTGTGAAATTAGGCGCAAAAGGTCTTAGAAGTCAACCACTCATGGTATTAGGGCGGGGTCTCATAAACAAAAATTTTTTAGTTCTTGACAAAAGTGAAGAAAGAGAACTTTTGGACATTATTAAAAATAAAAAAGAGGAATTAATTGGAAAATTTGAGATTACTTATGGTAATCCTTTAGTTCATTTCTTTACCTTTCCTCATCTTCCTTGTAGTTTTTTACACATTGCATCTACTGGCAACATTAAAATTTCTCCTTATATTCCTATTTATTTTGGTAATATACTAAAGGATGATATAAAAAAGCTTTGGAAAGAAAAATTAATCAATGCATGGCAGAATAAATTAGTTAAGAAATACATAGAAAATATAGGAAATGTTTATGAATTTGAAAAGAAAAAAATTATCACGGGATTAAATGAGGACATTTATATTGATGAGTTAGAAAGATGGCAAGAATTGTTATGAAGGTAGTAACCAACATTCAAGAAGAATGGAAACCACAGAAAAATCCAAATCTTATCATTAGAAAAGAGAATGAGGGGATTTTGTTAATAAGTGACAAACAAAATATCTTTCCCATCGTTCTTAACAAAGTCTCAGCGAGAATCTTTTCTCTTTGTGATGGTGAGCGGACCGTAGGCGAAATAATTTCCATCATTTCCAACGAATTTGTCCATAATCCTGGAGAATCAATTAAAGAAGATGTATTATCTTGCATTGCAAGGCTAAAATTTTTAAAATTTATTTTATGAACTGGGAAAAAATTTTTTTTTACTCATTTTGTTTACTTCTATTTATGGAGAAGATGTGAAGGAAGGTAAACTTACGATATCTCTCTTAGGAAATCCTTATGGATATGAAGAATTTAGAATAGAGAAATTAAAAGAGGGGGGGAAATATAATAGAAACATCTGGAAACATAAATGCCAAAATTATGAGCAAAGAGATTATTCTCGATTTACACTCAAAACTTCTACTGAACAAAGAATACCAAGCAGAAAGGTACGAATATACATGAAGACAAAAAAAGGACCTGTTGAATTAAATATTACTTTTCAAAATGGAATTGCTTCAGGAGAAGTGACAAAAAATGGCTCAAAGAATTCTCAAAAAATAAAGGTTGATCCTTCAGCATTAATTCTTGATAACAATGTGTTTGCTCATTATTTTGTTTTAGTCGAACGATATGACTTCATCAAAGGAGGAAAACAGAAATTTTCTGTTTTTATTCCTCAAAATGGATTCCAAGTAGCATTGAGAGTTGGCTTTAAGGATCGTTTCTCCTTTTCAAAAGCATTCTTGAAAAACTTTAACTTCCCACCTTCTAAGGTATTATAATAAACGAGAAAAGCAAGACAAGAATAAAATGAAGGAAGACTGTAAAGACAAGGATTCAGAATCTTTCGGTTTTCTCCCATTTTTTTTCTGTTTGTGAGAAAAGCTGGAAGAATAAAGCTCTCAGGACTACAAAAACCCATAGTTTTGTATAGGTAAAGTAAGCAAAAATTGAAGTAAGAAAATTAGAAAACCTGTCTTCTCTTTCAAAAGATAGGGCTATTAGAATTTCAATTAAAAAGAGAAAAAAGGCAAATGCCCATAGCTCTGCATATGGACCTATTACTGTAATCCTTATGACTCCTGATAGAGCAAGAATGAAGAGAATATCGGAGAAAAGAATTGCAAAAACAAAGAGATAATAGAGATAAGCAAGATTCAAAAGTTCTAAAACTGAAAAATTCAGTTTTGTCCTGAAAATCCTTTTCAGAAATTTTGATATAATATAGCTATTTCCCATTGCCCATCTTGTCCTCTGTCTTATCCATGTTCCTAATTTTTCAGGCTCCTGTTCCCAAGATGCAACAACAGGAAGAAACTTTATCCTGTATCCTTTCTCGTAAATTCTGAAGGTTAGCTCAGAATCCTCTGTAAGAGCATTTACATCCCATCCTCCCAATTCTTCAAGGACCGATTTCCATATAACGAAGTTTGTTCCTGGGATAAAGGAAATTTTCATGAAAAACCATCTTCCCGCCTGTATTATCCACTGGAAAGCAATGGATTCAATGTTTATAAGCCTTGTTAGAAGGTTCTTATCCTTGTTATATGCACGGAATTTTCCGACACATCCAGCAAGTTTTTTGTCATTGAGAAGGGCAGAACATAATTTGTAAAGGGAATCTTTCTCAGGGATGTTATCTGCATCGTAAACTGCAATTACATCATTTTTGGATATTTTCAAACCTTTATTGAGAGCTTCTGGTTTTCCTTTTCCAGATTCTTCTTTTGGGATATTTAAGATTTTCACTCTTTTATCCTGAGAAGCATAATTTTTTACAATCTCCTCAGTCCTATCCTCACTCCCATCATTTATTACAATAATCTCAAGTTTTTCTTCTGGATAGTTCATCTGAACAAGGTTCTCAATTAACTTCCCTATAACTTTCTCTTCATTCCTTGCAGGAATCAGGACTGAAACAGATGGTACCTTCTGTTCCGGAATGTTATAGTTTCCTCTTAAGACTTTTCTTCTCCAGAGGAATCCTCCAATGGTTAGAGCAAATTGATAAATAAGCATCAACCAGATAAAAATGACAGAGAAGACGAAAATTGAATTTATAAGAAAATAAAAGATATTTTTCATTTCTTGATTTTCGAATAAATGTAAATTGATAAAAGTAAAGAAACAGAAACAAAACCAATCAGATAGAATATGTAGGAGCTTATATAACCAACAATGTCAATGGTGTAGGAAAGATATGTAGTAGGAGTTATCTCCAGAGTGTGCTCTCCAGATGGAAGAACAACTCCACTTTTATCCATAGGAATTGAAAGATCCTTTTCGTCCAGTTTTACCTTTTCAAGGGGTCTGTTGAATGTAAAGGAAACAGGAAGAGAGGACTCATAAGAAAGAACAAAGGAGTTCCCATCCCTTTTAAAACTTTTTATCTCTCCATCAAACTCAATTCTGTGGGAAAGGCTTAAGTCAATGGGAGATTCTTTCTTAAAGGATAAAATGTGGGAACCTGAAGGAACATATATTCCCTTTACTCCATAAAAGGGCCATTTTTCTCCATTAAGATAAGGGGTGAATTTAAGCAGGTTAATGTAAAGGAGGAATGGTTTTTCTGCTTTCAAAAGATAATTTCCTTTCTCTTTCTTTATAATTACATCACTTCCAAATACAAAGGATAAAATATCCATATCATGGGGTAAAACTGTAACCTCTGAGTATATCCCCGCCCTTCCATTCGCCTGAATTGCAAAATAAAGGGTTGTTGCAAGCTCAGTTCCTGTTGCAAGGGAAGAAGGAAGATTTGTCTTTGATATATCCCTTCTTTCAATACAGTTAATGTCAAACATTAATCTATCTTTATCTTTAACTAAATTTTTGTAAACATTTAAGTAATCAAGATATCTTGAAGGAGGCAAAATCCAGCTCCTTGAAGGGTCTTCAATCTGAAGGGTGAAAGGATATTTCTCCATTAAAGAGATCACATCCCTTGTATCTATTCCGCACTCTTCAAAAATTTCATGGTGGAGGATTGAATCCATTGCTGTCACAATTATCTCAAAGTCTTGCCCTTTCACTCTTTTAATCTTTTCAATCTCTTCAAGGAAGAATATGTGAAGGTTTTTGACGATCACCCTTCTGAAATTAAGAAATTTTTCGTATGAAGAAGGATTCTTTTTAAAATAATGGGGAGATTTGGGATTGAAAAGTTCAATAGGGTCAAAGCCATATATTTTTTTGAAATCCCTTCTAACATCATCATTCATGGGTGTGAATTTTGATGGGTCTTCCGCTCCCTTATTTGTGTCAAAATTCAGCTCTGCAAGATTGACCCCATCCCAGTCGTAATCCATAAGCATTTTCCATAGAAATTCTTTAACAGCTTCCCTGCAGGAAGGATTGTAGAGATTCATCTGGAGTCTCCAGTGACATAAAGCGTCTGCACCAGTGGCAGTTTTTTCTCTCCATTGGGGATTCTCATCCCAGAAAAGAGGGGTCACCTGGGGAAACTCAAACCATGCGTAAACTGATATTCCAAAATTGTGACAGAGGTCAATGAAATATTTGTAGTCAAACTTGTAATTCCTGTAAAAATGCCATGTTGCAAGATAGACAATTTTTATACCTGAAGCCTTCCATCTTCTCACAAGCTTTTCAAGACTGACATTCTGCCTTAAACCTGGGTCAAAATAAAACTCAAGCATATTTCTTTTTGCATTGAATGGAATCTGGAGGGAATTCCTGAGATAGAGAGGGAAATAAGGGAAGCGAGAAATGCCAAAGGGGGTTATGGGGTCAAATAGAGTCCCAAAATAAAGAACTTTTCCTTTTTTTAAAGGCTTTACAATAACTAAAGGTTGTTCAGACCATGCATCCTTGGACAGGACAATTCCTTCATCAGATTTGAACCCTTTTAGAATAACAGGGGGATTCCAGTAAAGATTTGGAACAGGTATGGAAAGCTCCTTAACTTCCTTGATTTCTTTTTTCTCATTTTCAAATTTAATTCCAAGACTTTGCGATAGAGGGGTTTCACCGTCAGTTATGAGAACACCTCCATTTTCAACAAAATCAATCAAAGAGTTTATCTCTTCCCTTTTAATCTCCTTTGCTGATGGGAATGGAACACAGACAATTGTGAAATTTCTTAGATTGGTTTTAAGAATTTTTTCTAAATTTATGATTTTCGGCTTGAATCCGAAAACCTTAAAAACAGACTCAAAACTTTCCAAATCAAATCTTTCTTCTCCTTTAGCATCATCCCCTTTTATCAAAAGAACCTCGGGAACTTTTAAAATTTCTCTTCTTTCTTTTTTTTGAAAGAATTTTTCAGAGATCGCTTCTCTCCACCCCTTTTTTTTCTCAGGAAGTTTGTCAAGCCCTTGGAGGACATAAACCCATCCCTTTGGAAGTGTGATTTTCTTCGTGAAAATTCCATTATTTCTGTTGGAGGAAAATTCCTCTTTTATTATTTTTCCGCTCCTGTCAAATAAAATTTCGTGGATGTATTGATTTTTCAGATTTATTTTTCCTTCCCCTCCCCTTGATGTCACCCAGAGAGAATCTGTTTTAAGATCAGAAGGGAAATCCCTTAAAGAGATAAATTCCCAGCCCATTTTTTTCATCTCTTTAACAATTTTTTTTAGATGCTTAATTGGAACAAAGGGGTGGAAGAAGAAGGAAGCAATTCCATCTCTTACAACGAGCATATTCTTTGCATTTTCAATAACTCGTTCAGGTTCTGGCTTCTGGAAATCAACAAATCCTAAATTTTCAGGGATTACAAAAACACTCAAATCCTTTATATTTGCTGGATAGGGAAATATTTGCTGGGTTCCACTTATTTCTGCTGACATAATTCTATCGTTAAAAGTGCTAAAATATTTTGAAATGGTTCTGTAAACATTTTGTGATGCAGAATAATGGGGAGTTTCCCATGAAAGAGGGTAGATTCCATTTTTAACACATTCCTCAATAGCAAGTTTTATCCTTTGGTCAACCCAGTCGGGAGACTCATTGGAAATTGGTTTTCCTGAAATATCATCCCAGAACTCGTAATCCTCTCCTGTCAAACCCCTGAGCTGATGGGTCGCTCCATGAAGGACAACAGTCCCACCTTTTAAAACCGCAAACTTTATTACATCCACAAGTTCGGGATTCTCAGAAAGGGAGCTCTCGTATTGGTGTTCAGGGTCTTTAAAAAATGGAATAAGGGAAATCTGGAATGGAATCTCCTCCTTTGAAAGGTACTTTGCAATCCTTTTTAAATTAGATGGTTCATCTTCAGGATTTAGGTCTTCAATCCTCAAAAGGGCAAGATGGGATTCAAGATGAGGTTCTTGCAATATATCATGCAAAAGGTCAGCAAAAATTAAAAATCTCCCTCCTTCGATGGCGAAAGAAAAGGGAGAATCTGCAAAATACCATAGATTTTTTGATTTCAAAACATAGGGGAAAGTTTCGCCTTTTTCATCAACTGCCCTTGAAATTATTTCTACATTTTTATTTTTTATTCTTAAAGAATTTATCCCTGGTTCCTCCTTGGGAATAGCCTCTTCTTTGTAAAAGACTTTCCACTCTTTGCTAACTTTAAAATCATCGTATTCAAGACCATAATCTTTTTTCTCCAACAATTTTTCAATGTGCATATTGAGCCATATTATTTCTCCTTTGAATTTAATTAGATCCGAAAGAAAAAGATCGTTAAACTCAGGAAATCCCTCCTCAAAAACAACAAAAACAAAATCTTTTTTGTCGAGGGCTCCACCCCTGTAATCCCTTATACTAAAGACTTCTTTTGAGTTAACAGAAAAATGGTCCAGGAGATAATATGTGAACATTGCAGACTTGAAGGCTTCGGATTTCTCTTTTCCTCCGTCATAGACAATGAGAATATTCTTGGGAAGAAGAAGTTGATAGAGGGAGAAGAGGAGAAACAAAGTCATACAAGTTCTTTTCATAGGAATAAGGATAGAACAAAAGTTTTGCTGGGTCAATCAACTGAGTTAATATTTGAGAGCGTCTATTTCTATCCATTGACACTCTGCAAATTCATATTTAAAATTTGGATTTATGGAAATGGAGAATGATGGAGGGATCAATGAAAAAGTTTCTATTGCTTTCTTTAATTTTCTTCTTAGTGATAGCCGTTTTATTAGCATATTTTTTCGAAATACATATCAAATTTTGACATAAAAATATCAAATTTGGTCATTGACTGAGGAATTGGGGGTGGAATATATTTAGATATGATCTTAAATTTTTTTAAGGGGAGGTGAAAGAACGAACAATCTCAGAAAAAGCTTGCTCATTCCCTTACTTTTCGTGCTAATCTTTTCTTCTGTCACTATCGTTCCTTCGCTACAGGCTGGACCATGTTCGGATGCATTTGCAAAGTGCCTGGATAATATGTCAACATCGTGGTGGAAAGGACCGCTTGACTTTATCGAGTGCGTAGCAGACTTCAGCGCATGTCTTGCAAAGAAGTTTTAATGGTGAAGGGTAATTCTAAGAGACAGCCAGAGAAGGAAAAATCTCCCTTCTCTGGCTATTATAAAGTAATAGAATTACCAATATTAGTCGGGATGTTTTTTCTTGCGGCGATAAATACCGGGGCTCAAAGTATAGCCGAAAAACTGATTCAAATTCAAGAGGTGTATTCATTAGAGGGTAAAGAAGACCCTAATTATTATTTTTATTTTCCATCTGACATAGAATCAGATTTAAAAGGAAACATTTATGTAGTTGACACATATAATAGTAGAATTCAAATTTTTGATGTTAAGGGAGATTTTCTCAGGACTATTAGAAGGCAAGGATCTGGACCTCTGGAGTTTAATAAACCTGAAGATATATATATTGACGAAAAGAACAATAAAATTTATATCTGTGATACAAGGAATTGGAGGATACAAATTTCTACTTTAGAAGGCAGGTTCATTCGCTCTATAAAATTAAAATTTCTTCCTCAGAGAATCACACTTAGAGATTCTTATCTCTATATCTCGAGCTTCCCATCGACTCGCGGTGAGGAGAATGGGATAATTAAAAAAATTAATATAAATGGAAATATTGCATATGAGTTTTTGTCTTTCATTAAAACAAAAGAAATAAGTGTCTATTTATTATACAACATGATTCTGATGAAGAAAGATAAAAAAGGGAACCTGGTAATAGCAAGGAAATGGGGTCCCAATCAAATTATGATATTTGACATTAATGACCGACTTCAAAAAGAATTCAAAGTGATTTATAAAGCTTCTAAGTGGGTGAAGCCAGGCATTATTGATTTTCCTCTAAAAAACGATGAAGATATAGATAAAATTCCATTTGTAATCGCTGATATGACCTTTGATTCCAATAGTAATTATTATTTTTTGGCGGGGAATATTGAAAAGAACCTTGACGGCTCTATTGAAAGAAGAAGAGAAATTTATAAATATAGCTCAAAAGGGGTTTATCTTGGAACTATCATTTTGCCCATCCCAGCAAAATTGATCCATATTGATATACAAAATAATTTATACATAATCGATGAAAACTTTATTCTACGAAAGTATAAGTTTGAGGAATGAAAACAGTAAAGCAGAAAGTAAGTTTTTTAATTTTCTTAGTTTTTTCAATTATGTTGATAATTACAATTTTTTGGGGATATAATAATCATTTGAAAGTTGAAGAACTAATTAACGTCAACCAGCAATTAATGAAGGTTCTAAGAGAGAAAACAGTTGTTGAATCAACAATAGCAACAAAAGAAGGAATGTTTATCCCAGATTTTATTATAAGAACAATTGACCATCAAAATATTATTATTTCAAGTGATTCACAGGCAATTCTTATTTTCATAGATATATCATGTAGTGCGTGTGTTTATTTTTTGACTGATTGTTATAACAGCATAAAAGATTTGCGTTCCAATAAATTAATAATTATAGCCCTTGGGCTTAAAAGTGAGGAATCTCTAAGAGAATTAAGAGAAAAAATTAATCTCTCAATTTATTTTGCATATGACCCCTCCGCAAAACTTCATAGATATTTTGGAATAAAAGGCTCACCAAGTATAGTCTACATTAAAAATGGAATAATAAAAAATTATTGCAGATCCTTTTAATTACAAGAAAAGAATGTCAGAATTAATAAATCTTATGAAAGACTCTAAAAGAAAATGAAAAACATAATGATTCTTTCTTTTAAAAAAATCTACCGAACCAATCAAATTGTTCTTTTGTTTCTTATTATTGTTTATTTTTCTCTTCTCTATATAGCTCTTTATACAGGGAATCTCAAAGCTTTTGTAGTTAATTTTAATCTTGCTCTCTCTTATGGATGTCTTTTGCTTACCGGCGGACAGTTAAGAGATGAGATAACTCATGGATATTTAGATGTTATCCTTCACAAAATGAGAAGGGTAAAAATTGTTATTGGAAAATTTTTGAGTGTTATTTTTTTGGCTTTTGTTGGTCTTCTCCTGCTCTTTCTCAGTTTATCTGTTTTGTTGTTTTTAAAAGTAAATTTTGAAGATTTTAAATCATTGTTTATCACGGGCGCAAAAGGATTTGTTGTAACAACCTATCTAATATCTATTGGTTTTTTTCTTTCATTATTCTTTAAAGGATATTTCAATTTCGTCATTGTATTTTTCTTGGAATTTGCCTTTCTTGTTTTGATTGAACATTTTGATATATTAACTAAATTGGATAGTTCTAATGGAATCTCTGACATTTACTTCTTTTTTATTTCTTTGCTTTCTCCTCATTTAATTTATTCCAGAACGAATATATTTGTGCTGATAGGGCTTATTTTTTCCTCAACTCTTTTTCTTCTTTCAACCATACATATCTTTGAAAAAATAGAATTTAAAAAAGAATAAAAAATGCTAAAAATTATTGATTTGGAAAAATCTTATTCTAATGGATTATTTAAAAAACGAAAGGTTCTTGAAAGAATTTCTTTTGAGATTATTCCTAACAAAATCACTGGATTTCTTGGACCTAACGGAGCTGGAAAGACCACAACAATAAAAATAATCATGGGATTATTAAAAGCAGATAATGGGAAGATAGAATTTGACGGGAAGGAACTTGATGATACTGTAAGGAGAAAAATAGGTTATCTTCCAGAAAATCCTTCATTTTATCCTTTTCTTACGGCTCGGGAATTTCTATATATTACTGGTATGCTAAATGATATAAAAAAAGAACGAGTTAAAAAAGAGATAGAAAAAATAGCCAATGAACTTTTTTTCTCAGAATTTCTTGATAGAAAAATAAATACTCTTTCGAAAGGGACTCTTCAAAAGGTTGCTTTCGCTCAGGCTTTTATTGGAGATCCTGAATTAAGTATTTTGGATGAGCCTTTTTCAGGGTTAGACCCTATTGTTATGAACGAGATAAGAAACCAGATTTTGGATTTAAAGGGAAAAAACAAAACAGTTTTTCTCTCCTCCCATATGCTACATGAAATGGAACGAATTTGCGATTATGTGGTCTTAATAAATAAAGGCAGGATCGTCCTAATAGGGAATATAAATGAATTGAAAAGGAAATGGCAAATAATAAAAGCTTTAGAAACCGATGATGAATTCAAAGCTATTATATTAAGAGATACAGAGCTAAATAGTTTTATCAAGAGAGTTATTGAAGATGACATGGAAATATGGAGGTTTACAAATACAGATGTTTTTCAAAAAATTTTATCCCAAACAAAAGAACCAGAGCTCGAAGAAATATTTCTTTATGCTGTTAAAATGGCTGATTCCAAATTATTATTAAAATAGAAGATGAAAAGGCGAAGTTTTTAGAAAATGGTTTTTAAATAAAATGATAAAGATATAAAAATTAAAGAGTTGGAGGGGTGAATGGGAGAGTATCTATTGGAGATAATTGATAAAATCTTAGATTTCAGGGGAGGGGCACTGGATATTATTCTCTTTTATTATCTAAAAAGGGCTATGAGGGCAGTAGGAGTGGAATTTGGTCTATTCCTTCTTTTTGGAAAGGATGAAAAGCTCATTTCAATGGCAAAGGTTGGAGAGTTTTCAGAGAAGGAAAGAATTGAAGAAAGAGCAAGGGAGAGAGCGGGAATTCTTCCCATAGTTCTTGAGAAGATGGAGCCCTATTTGTCCAATGACCTTGAAAAGGACCCCTTCCATATTTCTTTCAGGGATGATGAAATAGGTTCTGAGCTTGAATATCCATTTTATTTAATAGGTGGTGAAAAGGCAGTTCTAATTCTTCTTTCTAAAAGAAAAAATCACTTCAGAGAAAATCACCTGAAAGAGATAAAAAGAATAGTGGAGGAAATCTCATCTGTGATTGAAAAAGTTGAGAAAGGAGGGATTAAAAGAGCGGTAGCTTTATTCAATTGCAACAAATTTGGGAAAATTCTCCAGGAGCTTGCAGGAAGTAGTTATGAGGTAATCCCGCTCAAAAAACTGGAGAATTTATCTTCCTTTCTGAAATCTTTTCATATAGAGTTCATATTTAAAGAATGTGAGCTTACATGTTCTAAGGATTGCAAGAACATCTTCTTCCTTTCAAGGGATGCTTTTATTCCTGTAGGGATTTTAAGACCATTTTCTTTTAATCACAAAAATTATTCATTTTCATGCTAAATTTATTCTCCTTTATCTCTGTCTCCGATTCAGGAGAATATCAGGGATTTGATAATAGAATCCAAATATCACATTGCTTCTGAAAAATGGCAATTTGAAAACCTTTCCACTTTAAATATTGCATTAATCCAGAATCATATAATTGGAAATCATTTTGGGAATTCAAATATTAAAAATATCTCACGACATTTTAACCTTTCTATTTCCCATTTATCACGAATCTTCAAAAATATTACAGGAATAAATTTGAAGGAATTTATGAATAAGATAAAAATGTGCAACTCTCTTTTTGAATTGATTGATAAAAAACCCATAAAAAAAGTGGCATCATTATCAGGTTATAGTGACAGGTATGCCTTTTGTAGAGCATTTAGAAGGATTTTTGGCATCGCTCCATCTATGGTTAAAATAACGGTCGAATAGCTGAAACTGTCACGCTTTTACTCATGTCTAAAAATACCAATTGAGTTCTTTCTCTTCATAGGTTAGAATTCTCTATTGGATAAACATGTGTGGAATTGTTGGGGTAGTTGATTTAAAAGGAAAGGATAAAATTGAGAGGGAAAAGATTAAATCAATGGCAGACCAGATTATCCATAGAGGACCTGATGATGAGGGTTTCTATTTAGATAACGGTATCGCTTTCGGTGCTCGAAGATTAAAAATTATAGACCTTGAAACGGGACATCAGCCCCAGTCCAATGAAGATGGAACAATCTGGATAACCTTCAACGGAGAAATTTATAATTTTCTTGAGCTCAGGAAGGAGCTTGAAGAGAAGGGTCATAAATTCAAGACAAAATCAGATACTGAGACAATAATTCACCTTTACGAGGAGGAAGGAGAAGAAGGTTTCAAAAAGCTCAGGGGTATGTTTGCTTTCGGAATATGGGATGGAAGAAGGAGAAGACTTTTACTCGTCAGGGATAGAATTGGAAAAAAACCGCTCTATTACACATTTCCTGAGCCTTCAACAATTGTTTTCTCTTCTGAAATAAAGGGAATTTTGACATATGGAGATATTGATAAAGAGCTGGATTTAAATGCTCTTGATCTATACCTAACTCTCGAATACATTCCTTCCCCCCTTTCAATATTTAAAAAGATAAAAAAATTAACCCCGGGACATTATCTTGTTTTTGACGAAAGAGGAGCTTTTGAAAAAAGTTACTGGGAGCTTGAAAAGATTGAGGTTCCTTCAAATATAGAAGAAACAAAAGAGAGACTGAGGGAACTCATAAAGGAGTCTGTAAAACTGAGACTTATTTCCGATGTTCCCCTTGGAGCTTTTCTATCGGGAGGAATAGATTCAAGTACAATTGTGGCAATGATGCACTCCCTTGGAACAGATCCATTAATGACTTTCTCCATTGGATTTGAAGAAAAGTCTTACAATGAGTTAAAACATGCAAAAAGGATTGCAGAGCTTTTTAAAACCCAGCATTATGAATTTGTTCTCACGCCCGATGCCCTTGAGTTAATATGGGAGCTTGTAAACTATCTTGATGAGCCAATGTCAGATTTCTCCATATTCCCAACTTATCTTGTATCAAAGATGGCTCGGAAGTATGTTACTGTTATTCTTTCTGGAGATGGAGGTGATGAACTCTTTGGAGGTTATGAGCATTACATTGCAGAAAAGATAGAAAGAATTCTAAGAAAATATTTTCTCAAAATACCCCATGCAATTTTTCCGGTAATTTCCCATTTCCTTCCTCCAAGGGATGTAAAAAAAGGGATAATAAACAGAATAAAAAGATTTTCTGATGGGCTAAAATTCCCAGAGGAGCTTTCCCATTTTAGATGGATGCTATATCTTGATAATATTTCAAAGAGCAGACTTTACTCTTCGGATTTCCTCTCAAAACTTGATAGAAACAATGAACTATGGGAGAAGGAACCATTCTCATTGATTTTTGAAAAGATGAAATTTTATGATGAAATGAACAGGGAACTTTTCCTGGACTTAAAGAGTTATCTTGTTGATGACATTATGGTAAAGGTGGATAGAATGTCTATGGCTTGCTCCCTTGAAACAAGAGCTCCCCTTTTAGACCACAAACTTGTTGAGTTCGTATTTTCCCTTCCTGGAAATTTTAAAGTCCGAGGATTAACGACAAAATGGATATTTAAAAAATCCATGGAAGGTATTCTGCCTAAGGAGACAATTTACAGACAGAAGGAAGGATTTTCAATACCGATAAAAAAATGGCTGAGGGATGAATTTAGAGACCTGATGGGAAATTATCTTTCTGAAAGAAGGATAAAGGAAGGTGGGCTCTTTAATTACTCAGAGATTGAAAAAATGAAGGAAGAACACATAAAAGGAATTGAGAACCATAGCCACCGCCTCTTCGCCCTTCTACTTTTTGAGATTTGGAGGGAAAGGTATCTTTCTTAAAAATACGGAGAATTTTGGATGGATAAAGATTTTCACAATCAAATTAAAAAACCAACCATAATTCTTAACAAAGAGAAGGTTCTGAGAAACATTGAACGGATGGCAGAGAAAGCAAAGAAAAGTGGGGTCTTTTTCAGGCCCCATTTTAAAACCCATCAATCTGCTAAAATAGGAGAATGGTTCAGAGAATTTGGTGTTACTGGGATTACTGTTTCCTCTGTAAGCATGGCATATTATTTTTATCAGAATGGATGGAATGATATTACCATTGCTTTCCCTGTTAATATAAGAGAAATAGATTCAATCAAGGAGCTATCTTCAAAAATTTCCCTCAATCTCCTTGTTCTTTCCAGTGAAGTTGTAAAATTCCTTGAAAATTCTCTTGAAAAAAGAGTAAATGTCTGGATAAAAATTGATGTTGGTTCAAGAAGAACAGGAATTCCGTGGGATGATTTTGAATCAATTTTAAAACTTGCCATAGAAATTGAAAAAGCTAAAAAACTTAATCTTGAGGGAATTCTTACCCATGCAGGTCATTCCTATCGCTGTAAGTCAAAGGTGAAAATTTTAGATGTTCATAAAGATTCTGTCTTTAAAATGAATAAAGTAAAGGAAATTCTTGAAAATAACCTATCAAGAAGGATTAAAATTTCTGTGGGAGACACTCCAACATGCAGTCTGGTTGAGAAATTTGAGGGGGTTCATGAAATTAGACCTGGTAATTTTGTTTTTTACGATGCAATGCAACTGGAGCTTAATACCTGTAATGAGGATGATATTGCTGTTGCTGTTGCATGTCCTGTGGTTGCAAAACATCCCGATAGAAACGAGATTATCCTTTATTGCGGCGCAATTCATCTTTCAAAGGATTTTATTACAAAAGAAGATGGGACAAAGGTTTTTGGGTATCCTGCGTTTCCTGAAGAGAATGGGTGGAGTCCAATTATCAAAAATTTATATGTCTCATCCCTTTCTCAGGAGCACGGGATTTTAAGAACCGATAAAGAGAATTTTGAAAAAATAAAGGTTGGTGGCATTATAATGGTTCTTCCTGTCCATTCATGTCTAACTGTTGATGCCTTGAAAGGATATTTGACTCTGGAAGGCGAAAAGATTGAGTGTGGTTTCTTTAAATAGCAAGCTCTGTATCCAGGAATGAGCTGAGAGAGGCTCTTTATTCTTCCTTGCTCTCTTTAAGTGAAGTGATGATGAGCAAAGGTCCGACAAAGAATGCCTTTCCAATGAAATAAATTCCTATACCTGTGGAGATTGCATTATCCTTGGATGTTTCAAATCCGACAATACTCAGAACCCAGATTCCTGCAAAAAGACATAGTACTGATGCAAGAATTCCTGTGACTATTCCAAAGGTTTTAAGATTTTTGTCCATTCATCACCCCCCTTTCAGATAATCTATTATTTTTTTCTTATTTTCTTTCCTCTTCATCCATTCTTTTACCATGTTTCAGGGCAATTTTTATAAGGGACTCCAACAAATTCGTGAATTTTCTGGTCAATCAATTTTTTGTTTTCCCTTGTGACCTCAATTCCTGTGCCTTTAAAAGCCTCACCCAAATGTCTAAAATAGCAGGACATTTCTTCCTATTGCTCCTTCTTTGCCAATACAAGATTTTCAAGCCCGTTTTCTGCAAATTCTTCAGCGTAACTGTTGAAAATGGGATTTATCTTTTTTATCCTTTCATTTATTTCCATTTTTTCAACAGCTGATTTTCCATACTCTCTCTCCAGATCTCGAATTGCCAGTCGGGTCATAAGTGTCTGCCAGAATATTTCGTCGTTGTAGTCCTCGATATATTTCTGAATTTCATCTTCGAGTTTTTCAGATGGAAGAAGAGATCTGGTATCCTCATCGAATTCAATGAGATTTGAAAATCCTTCCTTTTGAGCAAGGGATAGAAGGTATTGTTCAAGTTCTTCAAACTCTTCAATAATTTGTTCTTTAAAAGCGTTTATAACCCATGTGGCTGTGGATACAAGTTTTAAAAGACTCTCAAATTGATCCCTTGTAAATTTTGTTTCTATCATTTTTTCCTCCATCGTTTCATTATTAATCTTTTTGCCGAAAAGCTCAACTTTTAATCTGAATTGTGCATTCAACTATTGGATACTTTCCCTGTAAATATTCGCAGATTCTTTTGAGTAACTCGTTTTGATTCAAATTATAATTTTTGAGGTATATGTGAGCTGAGAAAACAAGCATATCAGATGTAATTGACCAAATATGGGCACTGGATATCTCATTTATTTCATGGAATTTTTCTTTAAGCTCAAGCCCGAGTTTATCAATATCGATTCCTTTTGGCGCTATTTCAAGAAGTATTTTTCCCGATTCTTTGAGAACTGAAAATGCCCAGTAGGCAATCAATATTGAAATACCAAAGCTTACAATCGGGTCAACAATGAACCATTCTTTAAGGATAATCATTACGGAAGCAAATAGAACAGCAATTGAGGATAGGGCATCACCAATTAAATGGAAAAATACACTTTTAATGTTGATGTTATCTCTGTAATGTCTTCTCAAAATTAAAATACTGGCTATATTGGCAAAAAGACCTGCTACAGCAATTAGAAACATTTCAAATCCGAGAATTTTAGAGGGATTTAAAAATCTTCTTATAGAATAATAAATTATCAGTCCTGAAATGGGAAGAAGTGTTAATCCATTTATAAAGGCAGCAAGAATTTCTGCCCTGTAAAGTCCGAAAGTCCTGTGATGACAGGGAGGTTTTCTTGCAATGAGAATTGCTCCAAGACTTAGACCTATTGCGAAAGCATGGGTGAACATATGAAATGCATCGGAAATAAGAGCAATGCTTCGAGTTAATATACCTCCTATTATTTCGATTACCATAAATGCAATAGTTATTGAAAAAGAGATTAAAAGCCTTTTCATTTCTGAAAATCTGAAATCTGAGGTTTTCTGGTGATAAAAAATATCTTTCATCTCGTTAAAAATCTATTTTATAGCGAGGAAATTACAATTTCCAGAAATTGTTTTTTCGATTGCAGATAGAATATGGGTGTGAATAAAAGCCCCAAAAGCTATATGAAAAAGAGAAACATAAGCAAACTCTCGGTTTTCTGTACTTTTTCCAATTTTTTGATTTTCTTATTTTATCTTCGGAATTTTCTTGAACATTCCCTTTACAATTTTTCTCGCCATATCTTCTATTAACTCCAAATTGCTCGATTCCTGAACATCCTCACGACCTTCCATTAATATAGAGCCTGTTTTAGGGTCAAGCATTTTCAGCTCAATTGAAATTGTGTAGAAAATTCTTATTGTTGGAAATTGGGTTTGTCTTGGATCAGCGGGTCTATGATAATGACTCACTCCTCCCGCTTCCCTCCCTTCATATCGAGGAACCTTTCCGATAACTATCGCATCAACTCCCAGGGCTTCCCCAATCTTTGAAAGAGCATTTTCAGTGATTTCTGATTTCTTGAGATTCAAGTTTTCTAACACCTTTTCCACCTCTTTCCCCTCAATAACTTCAAAACCTTTCTTTCTAAGTTCTGATGCTACAAGTTTTGAAACATCCTTTCCCGAATTTGGATTCTCAGGAGCAGGTTCAAAGTCAATAATTGTCACTTTTTTGTATTTCCCTAAATCTACTGTTGGATAAATTTTTACTTCTCCTGAAAAAACGCCACAAAACATCAAAACTGAAACCATTACAATAATAGCTTCCATAACCCCTCATTTTTATTTAATTATTCTAAAGATTCTTTCTTATTTGAACTCTCTCCCATTATTAATGTCTTTAACCTCCAGAATATGCTCTCCCACTTCCATTTCGGAGAGTGGAATGGACAAATAAATCGGAGTTTTCCCGGATTTAATTTCCGTTTTTTCTTTTATTGTCTTAATCATATTGCCATCCTTAAAAATATTTAAGTTAATCAAGACTTCTCTGAACCCCCTCTCATTTTTATTTTATAAAAAACAAAAAAAATTCCTGTCAAATAAGATGATTTTTCTTGACAGATAATTCTTAAGCTAATAACATTTTTTAAGGAGATGAAATATGAAAAGGATTGGTTTTATTGGTCTTGGGTTAATGGGAAAACCTATGGCATTAAACCTTATTAAAAAGGGTTATGAAGTGGGAGTTTACAATAGAACCTTTGAGAAGACAAAGGATTTCGAGGGAAAGGCAGAGATTTTCGAAAAACCATCAGAGGTTGCCAAAAACAGGGATGTTGTAATAACCATGGTCAGGGATCACAGAGCAGTTGAAGAGATTATTTTCGGAGATTATGGTTGTATACATGGTGCATCGGAAGGAACTACTTTTATAGATATGAGCACCATATCTCCTGAAAGCTCAAAGAAAATTGCATTAACACTAAAAAAGAAGGGCTTCCATTTCATTGATGCGCCTGTGTCAGGAAGCACTTGGGCTGCCGAATCAGGAACCCTTGCAATAATGGTTGGTGGCGATATAGAAATTTTTGAGAAACACAGGGATATCTTAGAGAACCTTGGCTCAAAGGTTGTATACATGGGCGAAAATGGAATGGGCTCATTGATGAAACTTGTCAATAACCTGATCGGAGCATGCTGGACAGTCTCCCTTGCAGAGGGGCTTCTTCTTGCAAAGAAAGGAGGACTAAACCTTGAATCTGTTCTTGAAGTTCTATCAGCGGGTGCCTACAAATCACCCCTTGTTGAAATAAAGGGAGGGAAGATGACAAAAGCGGATTTTTCAACCCAATTTTCCTTAGACCTCATGTATAAAGACCTTCTATACATCACAGATGCCCTTGAAAAGTTAGGTGTTTTTTCTCCTGTTACAGCAGTTGTAAAAGAAATATTTAAAGGCTCTTTTGAGAAAGGTCTGGGACCCCTTGACTATTCCTCTGTCTTTGAAATTATTGAGAAAATGAGTAAGGAATAGATTGGATATGGGGAAAAGAGGGGGCTAAGAAAGCTTTAAGAAAAAATTCTTTGTTGACACAAATGACCTTTATTATTTCTGTAAATAGTAAATTTTTATAATTTACGGGAATGAAATATCTGAATTTTAAAAACGCAGTAAAGGACTTCCCATTATTTCGTAAACTACTGGATAAGGATTTAATAAAAGATCCAGAAAGCCTTTAGAGCCTCGAAATAGGAATATCTGGAAGGGACTTGACAATGATCATTTAGCAAAGTAAAATAATATATGTAAATATGTAAATATATTTATTAGCTTAAAATGAACAAAATATTCATGGCTCTTTCTGACCCAACGAGGAGGAAGATAATAAAACTCTTGAGGAAAAGGGACATGACCCCAACAGAAATTCTTGAGAAAATAAAAATCTCTCAGCCAACCCTCTCTCATCATCTTGACATACTCAAAAGAGCTAATATAATTTCAGGAGAAAGGGAGGGGCAATTCATTAAATACTCTTTGAACATGAGTGTTTTAGACATGGCAATTGAATATTTAATGAAAATTATAAAAAAGGAGGGTGTAAATGAGACTGACTTTAAAGAGTGAAATTTTTCCACTAAGTCTGATTTTAATTTTTATTCTCATTTCAATTTATGCCTATGATAAGTTACCCGACCCTGTTCCATCCCATTTTGACATTCATGGAAATCCTGACGATTACATGCCAAAATTCAAATATTTCCTTTTTCTTTTCGGCGTCTTTATTGGTCTCTATGTAATTTTGACTTTTATCCCCCTTATAGACCCTTTCTGGAGGAAAATTCAGCCAAAATATAAGATTATTCTTCTGTTAAGGGATTTTGTTCTTGTTTTCTTCCTCTATTTTTTCATAATGGCTCTAATTGCTGGGAAAAAAGGACATCTTGAACTTCTAAATTTAGGGATTGGCTTCGGATTCCTTTTCATCCTTATAGGGAATTATCTTCCTAAACTTCCAAGAAATTTCTTCTTCGGGATTAGAACACCATGGACAATAGCATCTGAAGAAATATGGAAAAGGACTCATATTTTAGGTGGCTGGGTCTTTGTTTTGGCGGGAATAGGGATGGTTATACTTTCTTTACTAAAATTTAAGCTTGAAGTAATTATTTTCCCTGCAGTGGTTATTACAGCAATTCTTCCAACCCTCTACTCTCTTCTTCTTCATTTGAAAACAAAAAAAATAGAAGGGAGCCTGATTTAACAATATCAAAATGAAGTCTTTCAGGAAGTAATATTTCTGTAAAGTTCAATTTGTGATGAATAGAAAAGAAAAGAGAGAAAAGAGCGTAAAAAGAGAAGAGCTTGAGAAAAGATGAAAAATAGAAGAATCAAGAGCCCTGAATTTGCGAATATTCTCATCAAAAAGAGGAAGGGTATGTAGTAAAAAAGGAGGAATAGATTCAGAAGAATATAGAGAATAAATGTTTTTCCAAAATTTTTAAAGACTAAATTGATTGTCCTGAGAAGGGAAAGGGTTATAGTTTTTTCTTCTCTAAAAACTATTCTTATCCTTCCATAATCAAAGAGCATCCTGAGAATTAAAAATAATATTCCTGCAATGATGAATGTTAACAGAGAAAAATAGAAAGAGAATTTTTCAGAGCCTGTAAAGTTGAAAAAAAGCTCATTGGACTTTTCAAGTAATCTCCAGATTATTAAGAAAAGAATAATCAGTGGAATGAAAAGAAAGGATAGTTTTATGAATCTCCAGAAATATTTGGGAGCATTGGAAAATATATCTTTTGAATTTTTGCCATCATCTTTTAATAAGGAGATTATTCCACCTGAAAGGAAAAGATTGATAAACCAGTAGAGCAAAGATAGAAAAAGAGAAAAAAGGATGAGCATTCCTATTTCATTTTTGTAATGGGTCATAAATTCAAAGAATATGGAAAGGTCTCCCCTTAAAGTTTTTTCAAAGATTAAACTCCTTGAGAATGCCTTTGAAAATAAAGAATTTGTAGGGAAAAAGAAAATCAGAGAAAAGATAAAATTTATTAACCAGAGAATGAGAATCACCCTCCAGTTCAGAATCCCTTGGTTTATACCTTTTTTAAAAGCATTCCCTATCATTTTTCACCCTCAAAAAGAAAATAAAAAAGATTGAAATAAAGAAAGAATCTTAAGACAAATTCCCAGCGATAAAGGATTCCTTTTTGTACTCATGGAATTGTTGAAACGATTTCTATCAAGGAGGAAAATTTTCTCAGGGTCAATCTCAACAGATTTTACCTTAACAGGCTTTATGTATTTAAACTTCTTCCATTTTCCCTTTCCATCCCAGAATTCCTCTATCTTTTTATCATCCTCAAAGAGAATCTTTATCTTAACTGGAAATGAGATTGAGCCTTCCTTCACAATCACAACCTCACTCTCCCAATTCCCCTCTTCCTTGAATTTCATATCCATTTTCCCCTCTGGTTTTTTAAGTTTTTTTGTTCTTACTCTTTCAACTTTATAATCAATGGTTTCTTCGCTAAAAAGGAAAGAATTGAAGAACCAGTCAAGTTCCTTTTCCGAAACTTCCTCTGCAGTTCTTATAAAATCCTCTGTTTTAGGGTGTTTAAATTGAAATCTCTTAAAATACTCTCTCATAATCTTTGAAAAAACCTCCTTTCCAAGATACTTTTCAAGGGTTAAAAGCATAAGAGCTGATTTTGCATAGGAATTTACTGAATAACTTCCACCCGAGAAAAATTCATAGGATTTTTTATATATTGGGTCAAGGGAAGGGATTGAAATGTAAGATAATCTTTGAGAATCAACATCTCCTAATTTGAATCCTAAAATATTAATTACAGAGGTTTTCTCTCCAAAAATTTCATCCATCCCTTTCACTTCTGAATAGGAGTTTATACCTTCATCAAGCCATGCCTCCTCAAACTCATTGTTGGCACACATTCCATACCAGTATTGATGCCCGAACTCATGAAGGGTCACAAGCTCAAGAGATAGAAGTCCCTTTGGAAGCCAGTAGAATGAGCCAGCAGTTATCAATGTGGGATACTCCATCCCTCCTGCCTGTAAAGCATAGGAAGGAGGGTCTACAACTGTGATTGTCGGGTATGGGTAAGGTCCGTAATTTTTACTGAAGAATTCAATGGATTTCTTAATAATATTAAAATATCTTTCTTTATGTATCATGTGTTCCCTGTCAAGAAACAGTAATATTTTTGTATTTACTTCAGGTTCTTTCAGTGAGAAATTCTCTTCAAATATTCTATGATTTGGAGATGCGCTCCATGCAAAGTCGTGAATTTTATCCTGTTTAAATACTCTCACAATTTCTCCCTTCTCTTTCCACTCATTTATTTTTACTCCTGAGGAGACAACTTGGAATTTTTCAGGAGTTCTTATTTCAACTTCGTAAGTTCCAAAGTCCGAGAAAAATTCTGAATTCCTGTGGTACTGATGGGCATTCCAACCTTCTTCCCTTAAAACAGCAATTTTTGGAAACCACTGGGCAAGCATGAAGAAATCCCTTGAATATCCCGACCTTGCAATAACCTTCGGAAGTTTTGATTCAAAAATTATTGAAATTGTCAGGGATTCTTCTGGATTTACAGGATATTCAAGAGAAATTTTTGCAAGGGTTCTATCATAAATATTTCCATCGTCAGGCTGAACATACTGGAGTTTTTCCTTTAAATCCGCTCCATTTATCTTTAGCTCCTTTATTTCACAGTAGCCCCATTCCATATCCTTTCTTTTAAATCTTCCTATCCCTGCCCCTCTCATAAAGGTAGAAAGCTCATTTCTGAAGGCATTTAGATAAAGATGGAAATAAATTTCAGAAGTCGGTTTTGAAGTAGAATTTTTCCAGATAATAGTTTCCTCACCCTTTAATAACTTTTCTTCGGAAAGAAGTTTCGCTTTTATTTTGTAATTAACAACTTCCTCTGAATAGATAAAGGCTGAGAATAGAAAAAGAAGAAAAAATCTTCTCATATTATCCTCCTTTCTATTATAAACGAATTCTAACCTTTTACGGTTCATTTGACAAATAAACATCAAAATTTTATCCTTTCTTTGAAAGGAGAGGTATGAGGAAGTTATTTTTTGGTTTATTTATAATTTTAATTTCCATTTTTTTAATTTCCGAGGAGTTTTTTTTAACATATAGAAAATATCAAAAGCCCGAGATAATTTCTCAAATGGAGAAAATGCTTGAAAATGCTCCTGATTTGAAAAGCAAAATAGAGATTGCAAAGGAATTTCTTAAGAAAGCCCCTCAAAATGTTCTTATCCACAGGACCTATCAAGACTTTATGAGGATTTACGACCCTGACAAATTATACGAAGAATATGAACTTTTGTATAAAAAGAATTCCAATAATCCTATTTACATTTATCTTTTTGGGAGGATTCAGAAAAAGAGCGAAGATGCAAAATCTTATTTTGAAAAGATAATTGAAAAGGATAAGAATTTTTACTGGGGTTACATAGGTCTTTCCTATTATTATACAAATGAGGTGAAGCCTCCTGACTATTCAAGGGCTGAGGAACTCCTCAAAAAAGCTATTTCCATTGACAACTCTCAGCCCGAGGCATTTCTTAATCTTCACACCATTTACACGATGCAGAGAAAATATGAGCTTGCTGACACAGTCTCTGATATTTTAATGAAAATGAATCCTGACGATGATGGAATATTCTTTATTTCTGTAAACAGATTCATAAGAACAGGTGAAAGGGATAGAATTATATCAGCGGTAGAAAACAGAATTAAGGAGAAAGGAGAAAGACCAAATCTTCTTCTTTTCCTTGCTGATACTTATTTTGGTAGCGGGAACACTGAGAAGACAATTGAAATGTTTGAAAAGTTTGTGAATCTATACCCTAAAAATTCAAATACCCCGACAGTCCTTTTTAATCTGTCAGTTCTTTATTCGAGAAAATTTGATAAAAATAAGACCCTTCAATATCTTAAAAGAGCCTTTGATGAGGGATATAGTTTAAGGGGATGGGTAGAAAATTATCCTCCATTTTCATTTTTAAAGGAGGAAAAAGAGTTCAGGGATTTGATTTTAAGGATAAATGAAAAAATTGGATTAGGAGTAAAAGTTACAAATTTTAAAGGAAAAGATCTGAAAGGAAACATTTTTGAGCTTGGAAAGCTTGAAGGGAAGGTTGTTCTTATGGAGTTCTGTGCATCTTGGTATGACCAGTGCAGAGCTGAAATTCCATTTTTGAGAGAGGCTTATAAAAGATTTGGGAAAAAAGGATTTGAGATAATAAGTGTAAGTCTTGATGAAGATGAGGAAGCTCTTTCTTCATTTGTTTCAAAAGAGTCTATTCCATGGAAAATCATCTTTTCTGGAAAGGGAAGGAATGACCCGATTGCAAAAATTTTTGGTATAGATTCGATTCCCTCAAACTTTCTTGTTGATAGAAAAGGGATAATGAGGTATGCAGATCTGAGGGGCGAAAACCTGCTCAAAAAAATTGAGGAGCTTTTGAAGGAGAAATAAGATGAAATTAAAGAAAGTTGCTGAGGCACAGGGTATTACAGAAGCTGAAATTATAAAAAACTTTCTTGAAGCTAATGGGATCCCCGCAGGACTCAGATACGAATCCATTGGTAAGGTTTTAGGGCTTACAACAAATGGTCTTGGGATTGTCAAAATTTTTGTCCCTGAAGAGCGCGAAAAAGAGGCAAAAGAACTAATTGAATCAGCCAAAAGTCAAAAAGAATAACAAAAATTTTTCTGGAACTTTTAAATTCATGTTTTCGTTTCTTTAATATGGAAGTAAAGACAAGGAATGAAAGACCTATTCAATGGCAGATTTAGAAGAAATTGTTGCAAGGTGTTTGCAGGGAGAGGAATACGCATGGGAATACATAGTGAGAACATTTTCGAGGAGGATTTATAATATGGCATATCAGATAACAATGAATTCCGCTGAGGCAGAAGACCTCACTCAGGAAATCTTTCTTAAACTTTATGCTTCTTTGAATAAATATAGCCCAAGGAGTAATTTTAAATTGTGGCTTTACAGACTCGCAAAGAATCACATAATAGACTGGTACAGGAAGAAGAAATATATAAATTTAAAAATGGAGGAAATGAAGCAGAGTTTACTTATTAATTCCTCAGGAAACTCATTTAAGGAAAATATGGAGGAGCTCAAAGATAAAATAAGAAGAGCAATAGAATCCCTTGACATTCAATTTAAACTTCCAATTATATTGAGGGATTTACAGGGGCTCAGCTATGAGGAAATTTCCAATATTTTAGATATACCTGTTGGAACGGTGAAATCAAGAATTAACAGGGGGAGGCTTTTACTCTCAGAGATTTTGAGAGGTGAAAAATGAGATGCGATGAAGTAAGAGAAGTAATTACAATTTTTCTGGAAGGAGAGCTTGACAAAGAGACTTCTGAATCTTTAAAGGCTCATATAGATACTTGTGAAAATTGCAAATCCCTCTTGGGAGATTCTATAGAAATTCTCCATTTCCTTCGCACCATAGAACCATTGCCTGTTCCTGAAAGAGTTGTTGATGGAATACTAAAAGCTACGACAAAGAGAAGAAGACTTTCCTTTTTACCTATATTCCAGCCCCAGTGGGTTTTTGCCTTCTCTGTCTTTGTCCTTTCTTTCTTTTTCTTTACATATCCCAAAAAAGCTATTTTGTTTGATTCCATTGAATTCAAAATCCATCGAACATACTCCCAGGCGGTAAAGTTAGTTTCAAAGGTTGAAGGAAGACTGGATTATTTTAAAGGTTTGAGATTTAGAAAGATATCAAAGCCCATGGGGACTGAAAGAGAAAATTTGGAATTAAAAAGTGAAAAGAAAGGAACTGAGAGGATTTTTATCTCTCGGGAGATAAAAAATTTAAAGATATTTCTTTAAAAGGAGGAAGAAATGAGTTGTTATTATCATCCGGAAAGAGATGCTAAAAATAATTGCTTAAAATGTAATAAACCCCTTTGCGAGGAATGCTCCATTGAAACAAATGGAAAAGTTTTTTGCAAGGAATGTGTTGCGGAAGAAATAAAGAGAATTCAAGTTAAAAAGAAATCTCCAAGCCTTGCTGCTATCCTTTCCATTGTCCCAGGACTTGGCGCTATTTACAACGGTCAAATACTGAAAGGAATATCCTTTATCCTTATTTTTGCTTCTCTCGTTGGACTTGAGGACTATGCAAAGGGCTTTGAGAATAATATTTTTGGGCTAATGATCGCAGGATTTTTTCTTTACATGATTATTGACTCCTACAATTCAGCAAGGGTAATAAATCTTGGTTTGGAAGCAGAAGGTGCCTATCCAAAAGAAGGCTCAACACTTTTCGGAATTTTTCTCCTTTTCCTTGGAATTGCTTTCATGCTGGCCAGTTTTGGTGTCATTGAATACGAACACATTGTAAAATTGTGGCCACTTATATTTATAGTGATTGGAGCAAAAATGATTTATAAATGGAGAAAAATTTCTCAATAGGAGGTAAAAATGGCAAAAAGAAGCTGGGACGCTTTAATTTTTGGACTTATTCTTCTGATTTTAGGTATTCTTTTTCTTCTGAGTAATTTCGGATACAGAATAAATGTTTGGGATGTTATTGAAAAATACTGGCCAGTTCTTCTGATTCTTCTTGGATTGAAATATTTAATCTCAGGGATAAGGAAAAAATGAAAGCAAGGGATGTAATTCTCGCAATACTTATAATAGCTTTCGGGCTCTCAATTAAGTATGCCAGAAACATAAAAAATGAAGTCGTATCAATATTTCACAGGGGGGAAACTTTTGAGTTTGAAGAAGATATTTTAGTGGATGGAAGAGAGAAAATTCAGGTTGAGGGGAAAGGGCTAAATCTTATTGTTGAGGGATGGGATGGAGATAAAATCGAGGGGAAGCTCATAAAGAGCGTTAATTCTTATTCTAAAGAGAAAGCAGAAGAGTTTGCAAAGGAAATTAAGTTGGAAAGGGAAATTGCAGAAAATTTTACAAAATTTAAGATTGTTAGCCCGGAGGAATTCGAGGTCAGTTTCTTTTTAAAATTCTTTTGGTTTAAATCCTCTCCTGACATTACTTTGAACTTAAAAATCCCCTTCAAAAGTTCAATTAAAGTTTCTTCAGAACATTCAGATATTGAGATTTCAGAAGTCAAAAATTCCTCTGAAATTGATAATACCCATGGCGACATAAAAATTAAAGATTGTGAAGGTAATTTTTCTATAAGGAACTCCCACGGAGATATAAATATAACAAATTTAAATGGAGACATTAAGATTCTCTCCCCCCATTCCTCAATTAACATTGAAAATGCTTTAAATGCCGAGATAGAGGCAGGCTATGAAGATATTTCCATAAGAAATTTAAGAAATTTGAAGCTTATTACAAAACATTCTCCAGTGGAAATTTCAGAAGTTAAGGGAGAAGTTTACATAGAAAACACTCATTGCGATATATCTATAAAAGATTCTTCCCTGAAAGGTAAAATCCAGGGCGAGCATCTTGAGATAGACGGAGAAGGTATTTCAGCAGAAGAACTTCAAATTACCAATTCCTATGAGCCTATATTTTTAAAGAATTTTTATGGCAATGCAAAAATATATTCAAAACATAATGAGATTGAAATTGATGTAATGAAAGGAAGTAATGTGGAGATTGAATGCCAGTATTCAGATGTAACTGTAAACCTTGATAAGGAATGGAAAGGAGAGATCCTGCTGGATCCTTTTCAGGGGCAACTGGAGGCCTCTTATATTAGCCTGAAGGAAGTAGAAGAAATGGGGAAAAGGAAGATTTTTAAGGCAAATCTTGGAGGGGAGAACCTTTTATCTATTAAAACTACTTATGGCAAAATTTTTTTAAATCGACAAAGTGATTAACTAAAATTAATCTTATATGTAAGCCTTGAAATTATTTTTAAATTTAAATAAAGAATTAGATTACTAATGTCCTTTTTATATTTTGTAACATACTTTACAAACTGATTTTCTTCATCAAATCTTAATCTACTCTCGAATTCTGAAAGCTCGTCCCTCAACTCAATCAAAAGATGTTGTAAAGAACGGTAACGGGATTGGATTTCATTGAGGCTTTTTTTATCAGCCTCCTCAGGGTTGAAGAATGCAGGAATTGAAGGAATTGTTCTATTCGCTTTATCAGTTAATTCATCAACCAATTCATCCAATTCTTGAAGATAATCCAGATAGCTTTCTTTGTTCTGTAGTTTTTCGTGTGCTTTCTCGAAAAGAACATTCAATTGGGTTCTAAGAGAATCTATAAAACATTCAACTCCAAAATGGGGCCTTTCAAAATTGAATAAATCAACAAAATCTCTTCCTATGTAAAGCTTATCCTTATAGTAAGAACTGATCTCTGAAGGATCGTGGGAGTAATATTTCACCTCAAAGCTGTTGTCTTTATCCCTGCTTCTCAATCTTGCTATCACGAGAAAACTATTCTGCTCAATAAAATAGCTGTTATTTTCAATAATAGCTGTGTAACAAATTATATTCTCGACAAGATAATTCCTTATCCATTCCAGAACATCCACCTTTGGAGTGACATACTCCTCAGCCTTTGCTTTCAGGCTATCGGGGCTTAAAACATGAAAATTCGGAGAGAGAAGGAAGAGCTCTTCGCCAAGTCCAAGCTCAAGATGAAGGTTCTTTAGAACATTTTTTTGAAAACTATCAAAATGTATTCCTATTGGACGGGGGAGCAATTTTTTTCCAATCTTCTGAATATTCAATAATTCATCCATCAATTTTTATATAACAAAAGGAAAGATAAAAATCAAATCGACTAATCTTTTATTTCAAGCCTTCCTTCCAGAGCCCTTGCTATTGTAACCTGGTCTGCGAAATCTATATCTGAACCAACGGGAATTCCTATTGCTAACCTTGTAAGCTTAACATTTAAAGGTTTAAGAATTTGAACAATATACTGACTTGTAGCCTCACCATCAACTGTAGGATTTGTTGCAATTATAACTTCCTTTATCCTCTCTTTTTCTATTCTCTTTACAAGTTCCTCAATCTTTATGTTTTCAGGTCCTTTTCCCTGCAGAGGAGAAATTGTTCCAAGAAGAACATGGTATTTACCTTTGAATTTCTCTGTTTTTTCTATGGCAGAGATATTGTAAGGCTCCTCAACAACACACAAAAGGCTTCCATCGCGCTTTTCATCAGAACAGATTCTGCAAGGGTCTACATCAGTAATATTGTTACAGATTGAGCAATATTTCAGTTTTTCCTTCACTTCCTTTATTGTTGCAGAAAGGGCATTGACATCCTCCAGAGGAGCTTTAAGAATGTAAAATGAAATTCTCTGGGCAGATTTTGATCCAATTCCGGGTATTTTTTTCAATTCATTTATCAATTTATTTAATGGTTCAGCCCATTCAAACATGGCAACTTCTTAGAACTTATATATTGAAAAGCCCAGGAAATGGTAAACCAATGGATTCAAGCTTGGAACTCATTTCCTTTTCCACTTTTGAGGAAGCATCATTAAAAGCAGCAACAATCAGGTCTTCCAGCATCTCTTTTTCCTCGGGATTGATAACTTCCTTTTCTATTTTCAAAGAAAGAATCTGTTTCAAACCATTCATTTCAACTGTCACCATTCCCCCTCCGCTACTTCCTTGCACCTTTAATTCCATCATTTCCCGCTGGAGTTTCTCCTGCATCTCCTTTGCAGTTTTCATTAATTTTTGAAAATCAAAAATATTCTTCATCTTCTTCTCCTTTTCCAATCTTTTTCCTATATATAATTTTACCATTCATTTCTTTCAGAAATGTTTTGAGAAGGGGTGGGAGTTCCTCTTTCTGCTCGGGTTCCCCTTCTTTGCTCTCAAAAATTATCAAAAAGTCATTACCTGTCATCTCTTTTAGTTTGTTTTCAAGATAGGTGTGATTCCTGTTTATTATTTCTTTTAAGTATTCTGTCTCCTTATCCAGAATAATTTTTAATGTTTTACCTTCAATGGAGATTGATGGCAGATGTTTTAGCGTTGAGCAGAGTCTCGGATTCTCCCTTCCAACCTCTTCGAGGAAATCATTTGCGGAAAATGTCTTTTCAGAAATTTCTTCTTTTTTTTCAGCGATACTCTCTTCCTTAGCAATTATCTCTTCTTTTTTGGTTTCTTCCAGCTCAGGGGGTTTCTCGACAGCTTCCTTCGGGGAAATTTCGGTCACAATCTTTAAAACTTTTTCAATAGGAGTAAGTTTTTTAAGATAGGACAATCTTAAAAGAGTTGTCTCTACAATATATCTCGGATAAGAGGAGTGCCTTATCATAGAATCAGCTTGAATTAAAAGATTTACATACCTGAACAACTCCTCATCGCTGAATTTCTTAGCCTCTTCAATATATTTTCTTTCGTCATTTTCTGAGAGGGACAAAAAATCGGAGGGATTTTTTATTACTTTTGTTAGATATATTGTCCTGAAATGGTCAACAACATTTCTCATAAAATTCCTCAGATCTTTTCCTTCCTCCATAAGCTTTTCAATGATCTGGACGAGCTTTACGCCATCACCAGAAAAAATAGAAGAGGAAATTGAAAAAAGAGTCTCTCTGTCTGTCATTCCAAGGATTTCATCCACATCTTCATCTTTAACTTCTATTCCTGAGTAGGAAACAATCTGATCAAGAAAAACCTCAGCATCTCTCAAAGAGCCATCTGCAGAAATAGCTATTTTCCTGAGAGAAAAAGGAGATATCTTTATACTTTCCTTTTCACAAATTTTTGAGAGGGCTTCGAAAATCTCTTTTTCCGATATTCTTTTGAATTCGAAATGTTGGCTCCTTGAAACAATTGTTGAAGGGACTTTGTGGAACTCGGTTGTTGCCATTATAAAAATCACGCGAGGTTGAGGCTCCTCAAGGGTTTTAAGAAGGGCATTGAATGCCTCTGTCGTTAGCATGTGGACTTCATCAATTATAACAATTTTATACCTTGCATTCATAGGAGGAAATTTTACAACTTCCCTCAATTCTCTTACATCATCTATACCTCTGTTGGAAGCGCCATCTATTTCAATTACATCAATTGCTCTTCCCTCCTGAATTGAAACACAGAATTCGCATTCATTGCAGGGGTTTATTGTTGGTCCTTTAACACAGTTTAAGGATTTTGCAAGAACTCTTGCTGTTGTTGTTTTTCCAACCCCTCTCATGCCCGAAAAAATATAGGCATGGGATACTCTTTTTAAATTAATTGCATTTTTCAGGGTCTGGGCGATAACCCTTTGCCCTACAATTTCATCTAGGGTCTTTGGACGGTATTTTCTTGCGAGAACAATATAATTCATTTATTTTCCATAAAAAGGCTCAGGAGAAGGTTCGCATGGAAAGGAACTCTTACCGTTGCTTCCTTTCGGACCTGGCGGGGTTCAGAGCCTACCATCGACCCCCCTGAGCCAAAATTTTTCAAGGAAGTAAATAAAATTTTTTATCATTAAAAATTAAAAACTTTCAAAAGAAGATTTTTTATGGCGGAGAGAGTGGGATTCGAACCCACGACCCCGATTTTATTCGGGGTACACGATTTCCAGTCGTGCTCCTTCAGCCACTCGGACATCTCTCCACCCATTTATTAATAATACATTTTTCTTTTAAATCGTTCAATCCCTCAAATCAGGTTTTTAAATTTAACTTATAAGAAAATTCAAAAATTTATTCTAATTATTTTTGTATTTAATTCATGATTTTAAAATTTAGTAGATTCTTCGAGTCCAAAGGCTTTTTACAAAAAAGCATTTTTTATACACCCTTCTAACTTATCATGTTATAATTTAATAGGTGCCGATGTAGCTCAATGGTAGAGCAGCTGATTCGTAATCAGCAGGTTGAGGGTTCGAATCCCTCCATCGGCTTTATCATTTTTAATTAATTTCTCGCTCGTCTCGCCTTTAATATTTACTTTGATACTTTAAAAAGGGAATCGTCAAGTTCTGGATTTATCTCAATGGCTTCAAAAAGTAGCTGAGCACCACCCATAGCGGAAGTTATCAGGAATGAAAAAGGAAATTTTAGACCATCAACTTCTTTATAATCGCTTATTGTAGATACAGAGGTGTAAGATTTCCCTTGAAATTCAAAAGTTGATTCAGATTTTATCTCCAGACAAGAATTGGCTTCAAGGTAGTAAAACTTTTCTTTTCCATCTTTGGTTGTAACCTTTAACTTATAAGCAGATGTTCCCTCAACTTCTTCTTTTCCCAAGAGCTCTATTTTTATTCCTTTCTCTTTGTAATCCACAAAGGGGCCATCAAAATCTGCCTGATCCTTAGCTGATTCTGCCTGAACTCCTGTAAGTTCTATTGGTTCTCCTGAACCCATTAAAGGATTGATTTGCCATACCTTCTCCCCATCATAAATGCTTATAATTTTTTGTCCTTGAAAATCAGCTTCATTTCTCATAAGATTTGGTCTTTTTAGATACAGGGCAAAGGGAAACTCCATCCCTTGAGCCATAAGCTTTCCCATCATTTTAATGCTCTTTACCGCCTTCAGTTTCTCAATTCCTCCTTTTGACTGCAAATTTTTTGCAATTATTTCATCAACTGTCTGAGAAAAGGCTGAACCTGAAACAAAAATAAACAATACAATAATTGAAAATAGAAAAGCTCTTCTCAAAGCTTCCTCCTTGAATTAATTTCCAAGCAAAATTCTATCTTTTTAAAATTTTTATGTCAACTCAAGGGTTTCGGCTCCGAGAAATTGGTTTAGATAGTAGATGGAGAGTGATGTTAGTGAATATTCTCTCCCAACATAACTTTGAATTTTAACTGACTGAAAATATATGTTAAAATATTTTTCAATTCAAGGTTTTTATGGCTTTAAAAGAATGAAAAAAAATGCGTTTTTTCTTTTGCTGCCATTCCTCCTTCTAACCCTTTTAATCTTTATTGTGCCTATTCCAGAAGAAAATTATAACAATTCTTTGAAAATCCTTGACAGAAACGGTATAGAACTTTATGAGTTTTTGGGAAAGGATAAAACTCGTTCTCAGTGGCTATCCTTTGAGGAAATTTCACCATGGCTGATAAAAACAACAATTTTTCGTGAGGACAGACATTTCTATAAACATTTTGGCGTTAACCCCTTTGCTCTTTTGAGGGCTGGAATTGTTAACTTAAAAAATAGAAATATTGTCTTGGGTGGCTCGACAATCACAATGCAGGTGGCTAAGATTATGGAAGGAAGGAGAGGGAAGAGTATTTTAAAAAAAATATTGGAGATTATCGTGGCTGCCAAGCTCGAAATAAATTGGACAAAAAAAGATATTCTTTCTTATTATCTCAACAGTGTTTATTACGGGAATCAGCTTCTTGGATGTGAATCTGCATCCCAGTTCTATTTTGGAAAGAGCGCAAGGGAGCTTACCCTCTCCCAATCAGCTTTTCTTTCAATCATTCCATCTTCACCATCAGCTCATAATCCCTACAAAAATTTTGAAATTGTTATAAGAAAAGCAAGGACTCTCATTAAAAAAATGTATTTAAAAGGATGGATAAAAGAAGAAGATTACGAAATTGCAATTAACGAGAGAGTTGAACTGAAAAAGCCAGAAAATCCTTTGCTTGCACCTCATTTTGTATTCAGGATATTAAAGGAAGAAGAAGAAAATATTTACAATTTCTCAGAGACAAAAACAACCATTGACTACCATCTTCAGAAGGAGTCTCAGAATATTTTAAGGATGCATCTTGAAAGTCTTAAGGGAAAAGGTGTTGGGCAGGGAGCAATAATTGTAATGGAAAACAGAACAGGAGAGATACTTGTCTGGGTTGGTTCCAAGGACTTCTGGGACGAGGAGTCCTCAGGACAGATTGATGGATGCACAATAAAAAGACAGCCCGGCTCAGCTCTTAAGCCTTTTTTATATGCCTCTGCTTTCCAGAAGGGATTTACCCCATCCTCAATCCTTCCCGATATTCCAACTTCCTTTAAAGAGGAAAACAAATTTTATGTTCCAAGAAACTATTCCAATGATTTTTCAGGACCTGTAAGAGTTAGAGTTGCCCTTTCTTCATCTCTCAATGTTCCCGCAGTTCATCTCCTTTCAAAAATAGGTAAGTCTGCATTCTATTCCACTCTACAATCTTGCGGTTTTGAAAGCCTTAATAAAGGGGAAAAATTTTATGGTTTAGGTCTTGCTCTTGGAAGTGGAGAGGTCACCCTTCTTGAACTTGTTAGAGGGTATTCAATTTTTGCCCGAAACGGTATCCTTATCCCTGAAAAGAAAGTCCTTTATTACAAAAAGAGAGATGGGTCAGTAGAATCACCCCCAGAAAAAAAAGGTGAGAGAATTTTTGATGAAAAAATTACTTTTCTAATAAGCTCTATACTTTCGGACAATTATTCAAGGGGACTTGGATTCAGCGAAAACTCTCCCTTGAATTTTCCATATCAGGTTGCAGTAAAAACAGGAACATCTGAAGGTTTCAGAGACAATTTTTGTGTTGGTTATACAAAGGAATGGACAATTGGGGTGTGGGTTGGGAATTTTGAAGGAAGGAGTATGAAGAATGTCTCAGGAGTGACAGGAGCGGGTCCAGTTTTTCACTCAATAATGAATCTCCTTTATAAAAGAAAATATGGGGAAATCCCTTACGGAGAAAGAAGTCTTGATGAGATTCCCAAGGGAATAATAAAACTTGACATTTGTCCTGTTTCGGGGATGCTTGCCTCAGGAAATTGTGAAGGGAAAATCAGGGAGTATTTTATTGAATGGAGTGAACCAAGGGAAATTTGTAACTGGCACAGAATTTTAAGAATTGACAGAAGGAATGGACTCCTTGCAGGAGAAGGAACACCGGACAAATTCTTAACTAGCAAACTCTTCTTAATCCCTCCCCCAACTTTCATGGAATGGGCGAAGAAAAAAGGACTTAATCCTCCTGAAAAATTCTCCTCCCTTAAAGAGCACGAATTTGAAATAGTTCATCCTGTTGATGGAGCTATTTTCCAGAGTCTTTCTGATTTGCCAAAAAATTATCAGAGTCTAAGACTGGAGCTAAAGACTGATATAACTTGGAAAAAAGTTATATGGATGATTGATGGAAAGTTCTTTACTATTTCTTCCTTTCCATTCAGGGAAAGATGGAATATTGAAAAGGGTATACACGAAATATGTGCAAAGCTGGAGGATGGGAAATATGAGGATAGGGTCAGAATTTTTGTTCAATAATCGATTGATCATCTTAAAAATGGTCGAAGTCTCTGTCTAATTTCCATTTCCTTGCCACATTTGGCAATAATTTTTTTACAAATTCCTTTTCCAGAAATCAAGCATCAGTGAATAAAGATGGATTCTTGCGGGAAGGTCTCCTATTCCATGCTTTCTCCACGGATAAATCATTAATTCGAACTGAATGTTATGCTTTATTAGCTCATTGATAAAAGCCTCTGTGTTCTGGGGATGGACATTGTCATCGTAAGTTCCGTGGACAATTAAAAGACGACCTTTCAGATTTTTAGCTGAAAGGACTGAGGAAGTTGCCTTATATCCTTCAGGATTATCATCAGGAGTGCTCTGGTATCTTTCTGTGTAAATTGAGTCATAAAAATGCCAGTCTGAAACAGGATAGAGAGATATTCCCGCCTTGAAAACATCTGAATGGGTCATAACAAAAAGAGTTGTGCATCCTCCTCCACTTCCACCCCATATACCCAATCTCTTCTCATCTACAAAAGGAAATTTTTTTATCCATTTAATGCCGTCAAGGATGTCTTTTAAGTTCTGTATTCCGTATGCCTGTTTGTATACAGATGTCTCAGTTGCTTTTGATTTTCCCATACCTGCACGAACTTCAAAGACGAAATAGAAGAATCCTTCATTGGCAAGAATGTTTGCCCAGAAAATTCTACTGCTCCAGCTATCCATTACCTGCTGAGCTCCTGGACCACCATAGATATAAACAATTGCTGGGTATTTTTTTGATGAGTCAAAATTTTTGGGCTTTATCATTGTTACAGGGAGATCAAGCCCATCCTCTGTTTTAAAGGTATAAAATTCAGGATAATTAAGGTTAAATTTTTCAATAAAATCTTTTGCTGATTGAGCTATTGTCATTATTCTCTTCCCATCGCTTCTGAAAAGGGAAATTTCAGGAGGGGTTGAGCTGTTTGAAAAGTTATCTATGTAAAATCTCATATCAGGGGAGAATGATACTCCGTGAACTCCGCTTTCCACTGTAAGTTTTTTAATGCTTTTCCCTTTTAAATCAACCCTGTAGAGATGCCTTTCTTTCAATGCTTCTTTGTTTGCAGTGAAATAAATAATCCCTTTTTTCTCATCAAGTCCCACAAGTCCGCCATTCCTGCTAACAATTCCACCGAAGGAGGGGACAACCATATAATCTCCTTTTGTGAGCTGATTTATAAGTTTTCCATCAATGGAATACAAATAAAGATGTTGAAACCCGTCCCTCTCTGACATCCATATAAATTTTTTCCCATCTTCGAAGAAATAAAGAGAATCATTCAAATTTATCCATGCAGGCTGGGTCTCAGTTAGAATTAATCTGCTTTTTCCTGTGAATCTATCAGCGAAGAAAAGCTTTAGCTCATTCTGTTTTCTATTTAAGGTCTGAACAGCGATCTCCCTTGAGTTTGGAAGCCAGTTGAAGCGTCCAAGATACTCATAATCTCCACAGTCAACCCATGTAGTTTTTGCTGAATCAAGCTCAACAATTCCAAGCCTAACCTTTGGGTTTTTCTGTCCCGCCTTTGGGTATCGTTGTTTCACGACTCCCTGATTTACAGGCTCAAAATTAACAAAGGTTGAAATTGGAACTTCTGACTCATCTGTCTGGAGATAGGCTATTGCCTTTGAGTCAGGAGACCATGAGTATGGGACATTTGTATGGTCGTAAATCTCTTCCCAGTAAACCCAGGATAGAGTTCCATTTAAAATTGTTTCCGAAGCATCAAAGGTTAATCTCTTTTCATTTCCTGTTCTCCAATCTATTGCGTATATTTCGTTATCCCTGATAAAAGCGAGCCAGTTCCCATCAGGAGAAAAGGAAAGAGCTGATTCAGAAGAGGGGGTATTTGTCAGGCGTTTGGCAGATGAATCAGATGTGTTTACAACAACTATGTCCCCTGAAATAAGGAATGCGATGGCTCTAAAGTTTGAATCCATAGCATCGGGCCAGCGAATAAATTTAACGGAATTCTCTCCAAAAATATTTTTTAACCCTGAAAGAACCTTTGCAGCATCAAGAGCTGGAACTCTTTCCTTTGTCTTGAGGTCTAAAAACTCAAAAGTTCTTTTTTCCGAAGGAATTCGAGAATCGAGCAAAAGGAGCTTACCACTGTCCAGCCATAAACAATTGGGAGTGCTCAGCTGAACCATTAGCTGGGGGTCTAACATTGTCTTTATATCGAGTTTCTGCTGGGGACCAAGAGAATAAGAAATACCAAATAGAATGAAAATGACTAAAAAATTCCATACTTTTTTATTCATCTATGCCTCCAAATTTTATTTAGCAAGGAAATTAAAATCATCTTAAATTTTAGCAGAAATCTATGAAATTGTAATCTTTGTCTGTGAGTCCATATTTTTTTAAGTTCTCAAAATTCTCTATTAACGCCGCTCTTTCCTGATGATATTTCTCAGGGTGATAATTAATGACAGCCTCACCATAACTTTTCAATAATGCTAAAAGATCCTTCCTTTTCATTTCCTCTATTTTCAGTTCAGAACAATACTCTTCCACAGCTTCCAAGATATTTTCTAATGCTTCCTCAGCAGTAATTAATAGAACTGGTTCATCAGGGTTTATGTTTAGTTTTTTCAAAATTTTTAGAGCATTCACCTTTACCTCCTATTTTCCATATTCAGGTTTTTTACAAAGTTTATTACTTTAAAATTTATTTTTTCCCAAATCTGGTCTTTCAATATGATGATTTATTCCATGATAGTCATAACAATCAAAAACACACCTGCAAAAATTAATCATTCTTTCGTCACCATTTTCTGAGGCTTGCTGGAATAGTTCGAGAATAATTTTTCTTTAAAAGATTATGCTCAGAACATAGAGTCTGTCCATTCTCTACAGTATTGTTTCCCCCTTTGTCTATAGGAATTTTATGGTCAGCATGTATTTCCCACCCGTCTTCTCTTCCTCTTCCAAAAAGTGTACATTTATAACCATCTCTTTTGAAAATTTCTTCCCTAACTTCAGGAGAAAATTCGTGCAACTCTTTTACATTAATTAGATCAGGATCATACCTATACACTCCTTTTTAACCTTAACAAGAAAACCTTCTTGATATAATCTACGGATGCCAAGCCATATATCTCGAGGTTTTTTTTATAAAGTTTTAAATATTTCTCTTCCACCCAATCTGCTACAGGGCCATGGGGCAAATCCTGTTTTGGATGGCTCATAAAATATTCCATTATTAGGTCACTTATTGTATTTTTTATTTTCTTCATAAAAATCTTCTCCTCCAGCAAAATCTAATTTGAGTTGATTAATTCTTGCTTCTGTTAAGAGTCTTTTTTTGCAATTTCACAGTAGTGTTTGTCAATTTCAACACCTATACCTTTTCTGCCAGTAAGAACACAGGCGATCAAAGTAGAGCCACTACCTAAGAGGGGGTCTAAAACGGTATCACCGACAAAAGAAAAAAGTTTAATGCACCTTCTGGGAAGTTCCACTGGAAAAGGAGCTGGATGCCCGGCCCTTTTTCTGCTCTCACCCATAAAATTCCAGACGCCATTTGTCCATTCCATAAACTCTTTCCTTGTTATATCGGACTTTTTACTTCCATATATGGCGGAGAAGTAACTATCAAATCAATGGAATTTTCATCGATATACTCAGTTGTTATAAAATCATCATTGATAATAGTAATATCGTTCTCTTTAAAAATGAGCTTATCTTTAGCTAATGCAGTGTATAATTCTCCTGACTCTTTGACCTTTCTTTCTTTATTTTTTCCCATTTTTTCAGCTCAAAAGCTTTATAAATAATAACAGAAATCAATAAAATCTCCCCGAGAATTAAATAATACCATGGATACTTGTGGGGGATTCCGCCTTTTGCAGTGAGAGTTGCATTCCACATAAAGGAGATAAAGATTGAGAGGAAACCAAGAATTGCTATAAGGGTGTGAAGAGTTGAGAGACGGAAAGGTTTTTCCTTGTAGAGTTCAATCACTATAAAAATAAGAATTAGAGTTAAAGAGACAATCACTGGAGCAATTACAGGTCCAGTCCATTGAGCAGGGATTAGAAAGAGAATGTCCCACTCAAGAAGAGAGGATGGCCAGTTGAGAAAGATTCTTAGCCAGATATAAAAGAAAATATCCCAGACACCGAATATAAAACAGAATGCACTGAACCTTTTCCAGAAATCTTTCCCACTAAGAAAAGCAACTGAGAAAAGAAGAACAAGGGAAAAAAATTCTCTCCCTATCTCTATAATCCCCCTTAAAAAAGAGATGTATCTGAGCGGAAATGAGAAACCTTCAGGATAGAGAATATCTCTTAAATAGACAACTACAGAAGCTTCAATATAGGCAAAGGATATTGCGAATAGAAAAAGAATTAGAATTCTCTTCATCGAGCGAGTTGAGGTGATTCAAGTCCTATCTTCGCTCTGATCTCTTCTCTTATCTTTTCTGCAAGTTCTTTGTTCTGTTTTAGAAGATTCTTTACATTGTCCCTTCCCTGACCAAGTCTTTCACCTTTATAGGAATACCAGGTTCCAGCTTTTTCAACGACCCCGTATGAAACTCCTGTATCGATTAAATCACCTTCTACAGATATACCCTCTCCATAAATAATATCAAATTCAGCTTCTTTGAATGGAGGAGCGAGCTTATTTTTTACTACTTTGACTTTAACCCTGTTTCCGATCGTGTTGTCTCCATCTTTTATAGAGAGAATTTTCTTTATTTCAATCCTTACCGTGGCATAAAATTTTAGCGCCCTTCCTCCTGTTGTTGTTTCGGGATTCCCCATTATAATCCCTATCCTTTCCCTTACCTGGTTAATAAATATGAAACATGTTTTTGATCTGCTAACAATACCTGTTAATTTTCTGAGTGCCTGTGACATGAGCCTTGCCTGAAGACCCATGTGGGAGTCTCCCATTTCCCCTTCAAGTTCAGCTTTGGGGACAAGGGCAGCTACTGAGTCAACAACCACAACATCGACTGTCCCACTCCTTACAAGGATTTCTGCTATCTCAAGAGCCTGTTCTCCGTAGTCAGGCTGGGAAATCAGAAGGTTTTCAACATCAACCCCAAGTTTTCTTGCATACTCAGGGTCAAGGGCATGCTCGGCATCAATAAATGCTGCAACCCCTCCCTGTTTCTGAGCTTCAGCTACAATGTGGAGAGCGAGGGTTGTTTTTCCTGATGCTTCCTGACCGTATATCTCAATCACCCTTCCTTTTGGAACCCCTCCAATTCCAAGGGCTATATCGAAGGCTATCGAACCTGTAGGTATTACAGGAACTACCTCTGAAACCTCCTTTTGCCCCAGTCTCATTATTGAACCCTTTCCGAACTGTTTCTCTATCTGAGAGATAGCAGACTCCATCGCTTTTTGTTTCTCTTTTAAAGATGCATCTTCTTTTTGCATTTTTTATCTCCTTTATTTATTCTTTCAAATTTTCTATTTAATTTCAAATGTTTTTTACCTCTCCAGAAGCCAGTCTATCAGCTTCTTCGTCAAGTTCAATCAATCTCTTCTCAACATCCTTTCTTATCTTTTCTAGTTCCTCCGAGTTCAAATTTTCTTCTATTTTAATTGGTTCACCATATATCATTACACATTTTGTAAAGGGAGGAAATATAAGATGTTTATCCCACCCTTTTAAAAACTTTCTCTTTTTGCAGGAGAAACTAATGGGAAGTAAAATCGCTCCAGTTTGCTGGGCAAGATATATGCATCCAGGTTTTAAAACTCTTCCAGGTCCCCTTGGCCCATCGGGGATTATTGCAACTTTGGAAGTTTCAAGGGCTTCTTTCATTTGGTGAAAGGCTTCTTTCCCCCCTTTGGAACTCGAGCCCCTTACGGGCTTGTACCCAAAACCTTTCAAAATTTTTGCCGTGAACTCACCATCTCTACTTAAACTTACCAGAGGTCTAATACCTTGATTCCTGTGAACAAATATTGGAATTATAATTCTTCCATGCCACAGAATAAAAATGATTTTTTCTCCTGATTTTTTAGCGTTTAAATAAAACTCTTTCCCTAAAACTTTTATTTTCACAAGTCTGCATAAGATATTAATGATAAGCTTTGTTAGAAATGCAATTATCCAGAGTTTTATTCTTTCCATATTCCACGTTCCTTCAATTTTTTCCTCAAAGTTTTTTCGCTTATGCCAAGAATCTTTGATGCTTCCTTTATATTTCCATCAGCTTCTTTTATTGCAAGTTTAATTTTTTTCCTTTCAATTGATGAAATAGCCATTTTTGTAACATCCCTCAATTTCCCCTTTAAATCTATATAATCTTCATTGGTAATCCTTTCTGGAATGGTTATGTGGTGAGGTTGTATTTCCCTTCCATCGCATAAAATAATTGCTCTCTCAATACAATTCTGAAGTTCGCGAACATTTCCAGGCCAGGAGTAATCCATTATTTTTTTTAGTGCTGAAGTAGAGATGGAATCAATCTGCTTTTTTGTCTCAATGGAGAATTTTTTTATAAAGTGTTGAATAAGGAGTGAAATGTCCTCTTTTCTCTCTCTTAAAGGAGGCAAAATAATCGGAAAGACAGAAATCCTGTAATATAGATCTTCTCTGAACCTACTCCCCTCAACCATTTTTTTAAGATCCTTGTTAGTGGCAAGAACGAATCTCACATCAACTTCTATTCTCTGGGTTCCACCAACTCTTTCAAATTGCTTTTCCTCTATTACTCTAAGGAGTTTTGCCTGTAGAGATGGATTTAAATCTCCAATTTCATCGAGGAAAAATGTTCCTTTGTGGGCAAGTTCAATTTTCCCGATTTTCCTTGAGTAAGCCCCAGTATAGGCTCCTTTTTCATGACCAAAAAGTTCGTTTTCTATCAGGGTATCTGGAACAGATGCTGAATTAAGGGGGACGAAAGAAAAATTCCTTCGAGGGCTAAGCTGATGCAGAGCCCTTGCAAAAAGTTCTTTTCCTGTTCCACTTTCACCGAGAAGAAGGACAGTTGTGTCTGTCAATGCTACTCTCTGCAGTTTTATAATCGCTTCTTTTATTGCATTGCTTTCACCTATTATTTCAGGAAGTCCGAACTTCTCCCTCCACTCCTCCTTTAAAATAAGATTTTCTCTGTAAATTCTTTCCCTTTCTACTGCTTTTTCCACAACATGAAGGAGATGCTCAGGATCAACAGGTTTTGTAAGAAAATCAGAGGCTCCGTCTTTAATCGCCTGAACCGCCTTTTCCACTGTTCCAAAAGCAGTAATAATTACAACTGGAATATACGGGTCAATCTCCTTTGCCTTCTTCATGAGTTCATATCCATCAATCCCTGGAAGGAAAAGATCGGCAAGAAGGAGTAGATACCTTTTTGTTCTTAAATTTCTGAGGGCTTCTTCCCCTGATGAAAATTCCTCTGTTTCATAGCCTCCCTTTTTCAATGCAAGGGAGAGGAGATTCCTCATCTCCTTTCTGTCTTCAACAATCATTATCTTCATCCCTTTAATTTTATATAAAATTCAGTATAAAATTCAATTGAACGAAGAATTTCAATTTTCCTCCACAACTTTTATCCTTCCTGTAATTGCAACTGTTATTTTTGAGGAGATCTTCTTGCTCTTCAAATATATTGTAGCCATGTTTGTTACCAGACCTTCAGGATGGAAAATTGGGGTGTTATTTGCTGTTACCACTCCAAAATCTAATTTAATCTTTCTATCAAGAACCCATTTTCCATTTTCTTCTCTCTCGATGGCAATGGAATCTCCGAGAGCTCTCCAACGATAACTCAAACTAGTAAAAGCTGATTTGTATCGGGCAAGGTAGAGGGAGTTTATAACCTGAGATTGGGCTGATTTGAAATTGAGTTTTGAAATCATGTTTTTAAATGATGGAATTGAAAACACCATCAAGAGGGAAATCAAATAAAGGGAAACTGTTGTTTCAATAAGATTAAATCCATTCTTTTTCATTCTTCCCTCCATTCTTCTATGTTTAATTTTCCAATAAAAAAAGCATTTTCTGCTGTTAAAGGGTAAAAGGTTGGATTAATTCCAGAGACAAGATAATCCTGAACAAAAATTTTTATATTCTTGCCTTCCAGTTTTTTTGCCTGAAGGCTTCCCTTTATAAAAAGGTTACTTTCAGTTTCAACCCTTCCAGCTGAAAAAATTGATGCTTTGATGGAATTTACATTCTGAGATATTTTTATAAAACTTTCTCTTTCCTCCCCATTTATTATATCAAATCCTACAGAGCATATCCCCAAAAGGGAATTTGCGCCATCGATTGATGTTGCAATTTTTATATGACCTGAAGAAATTATTGTAAGGTCAAGGAAAGAAATAAGAACATTGTCTATCGATGATGAAATGGATTCTATTTTTCCGTTTATCAATATAAATTTGCAAGGTTGCGAATTTATCAATTTTCCATCGTAACTATAGAAAATTGAACCATTAGTACCTATTCTTAATGAGACCTGTTTTCCGGTTGAGATTATATTAAGAACCTGAAAATCAAATTCTCTTCCAAATTCAATTTTTTCAACATCTTGATTGAAAAACAGAACTGGTTTTTCAAGGGAGTCAAAATAGAATATGCCCTCTCCGGAATTTTTTATTTTTTCAATAAGTTCCTCACTGAAATTTAGAACGATGGAAATCGGAAAAGAAAAGCTCTCTTTCGGAAGAAGGTTTGAAAAAACACTCGCTTCGACAGCAGAATCATTGGACTCAACAAGAAGAGGGAAGAGGGAAAGAGGAATCTTCCCTTTAAAAAATTTACTTTTTCCTTTCAGCACTGTTTTACTTTCATTCCTTTCTCTCCATGTTTTTGAAGTAGTCAAAAAACTGAAAAGAATCTCATTACCGGATTCTTTCAATTTTTCGAATTCGAGGGAAGTCTCAAAATTAAAATTTCCTTCCTTACCTTTCCTTGAAACTTTCTCAAAAATTTTATCAGTATCTTCAAATTCATAAATTTTTTCAGCCCAACTTCCAATTACTTCCTTTATGCTCTTCTCCTGAAAAGTTCTACTCCTTACCATCCACTCCCTGTAGAGGGAGGTTTTCAGAAAAATTCCAGTTGTAAGAACAAAACTGAGGATTACTCCATGTAATGAAAGGGTTATCAAAAGAGAGATAAAATTTGAAAAACCTTTTTCCTTCAAAATACACCTCCGAATGGGCTGAAAAATTTGAAAGTAAAGGATTTTTTTCGGGATAAAAAATTCAAAATTATTATTTTTCCATCTTTTTTGAATGTGCAATTTTCTATTCTTTCAATCAGAGGCTGATATGAGCCTGAATTCTGGGACATTCTCAGAACTTTCTTTCCCATGTCATATTTAAAGGATATGAAGTTTATTTGAATTACTTCAGCTCCCTCTGGATAGTCATCCTCGAGACTATCTGAAAGCCTGATTTCATGCTTTTTTATCTTTAATATCTTATTGTTTTCAAATCTTATTTTGTTTGTGATTATTACCTCCCTTCTCTCCTTAAACAAAAACGGTTCTTCAACAATAATTCTCTTTTCACCTTTAAAAGCTCTCTCTTTCAAAAAACTTTTCCCATTTCCCCTTCTCAAAGAAATGGAGTTTTCGGATATGGACAAAATTTTATAATCCTCTTTTTCCCATAAAAGAGACAATCCAATTCCACATCTTTTTATTTCATAACCGAGCCTGTCAATCCCTGAATAAATCTCTTGCAAATCCTCCATCTCCTCTTTCCCTTTCAAACTTTCCTTTCTTACAAAATCAACAAATAAAGATGTAAAGAGGAGTATGAATAGAGACAGGGTCATGGATATTATTGTCTCCATTAAAGAAAATCCTTTTTCCATTAAAACCCTCCTTTAATCCAGAAATAATCTGAAATTTCAACTCTTCTTCCATTCTTATCTCCTGTGTAAGCAAATACTTTTATTTCAATTAAGCTTTCATTCCCTTTGAGCTCCCATCTTCGGAAAATTTTCCTTTTTTTAACAGGGTCAAAAAGAAAATCTTCAAGCTGTTCAGGTTTTTTGCCACTTTTTATCAAATTTTTTAACTCCTCCATTTTCTCCATAGCTGAGAATGTAAGGAAAACATTAAAAGAAGATTTATTTTTTAAATCTATTGCTTTTACAAGAATCTCCAGCCCTGAAAATGCAGCCATACATATTATCGATGAAAGAACAATAACTTCTAAGAATGAATGTCCTTTTTCCATTTTTTTCTCCCTGATTTTTCAATTCAAGGCGTATGCCAGAATGCTCTATTTCATTAAATAAGCACCAGCAACCACTTTTAGCTATTTGGAAATTTTCCTCCCTTAAACCCTGGAAACTCAGGTTAACAAGGTAAGTAATTTTAGAGCAAACAAATGTTTACCTTGATAATTCCTTATATTTTTCATAAAATTCATACTAAGAGTTATGCTTAAAGATAGATTCGGAAGAATGATAAGTTATTTGAGGATCTCTGTCACACCTCATTGCAATCTAAGATGCATTTATTGCACTTCTAAGAATTCAAAAACCAATCAAAATTTCGAAATTCTAACTAACCAGGAGATACTGAGAATTTCAAAAATCGGGGTTTCCCTCGGAATAAAAAAAATTAGACTTACTGGAGGAGAACCTCTTTTAAGGGAAGGTATTGTGGAGCTTGTAAAGGGGATCCTTTCAATAGAAGGACTTGAAGATTTATCCCTTACAACTAATGGAACTTTACTTGAGGATTATGCTTATTCTCTTAAAGAGACAGGGCTAAAAAGAATAAATATTAGCCTGGACACCCTTGATGAGGAGAGGTTTGAGAGGATAACAAACGGGAAGTCTTTTCGGAAGGTAATGAGAGGAATTGAATCAGCAATAGTTGCGGGTTTTGATCCCATAAAGATAAATGTTGTCGTGATAAGGAGACTGAATGATGATGAGATAGAAAAATTTGTTGATTTTGGAAGAGAAAAAAATCTAATAATAAGATTCATAGAATATATGCCCATCTCAGAGAAAGAAAATTTTATAAATAGATTTGTTCCAAGGGATGAGATTATCAAAAAACTTTTAAATTACACAGAAGAAGGGAGTGCATTTTTTATTTGTTCAAACGAGCCTTCTCAATATATTCAGATGAAAGATGGAAACAGGGTAGGGATAATAAGTTCTGTTTCCCATGGTTGGTGCGAAAATTGTAATCGATTGAGATTAACTTCGGATGGGTTTCTTAGAAGTTGCCTCACCCTGGATTTAGAAATTGATGTGAAGGAAGCTCTAAGAAATGGAGCTGAAGATAATGAAATAGCGGAACTTTTCAGAAAAGCTGTTCTTTTTAAACCAGAAAAAGGGACTTTCCATGGAGAGGGAAAAAGAGAAATGTCAGAAATAGGAGGTTAAAGGTAAACTAAACCTTAACTTCGTAAAAATTAAGTAATAGGATATAAA
>FMJZ01002809.1_pt1 | contig 57326 bp, 53 predicted proteins | sample 1987881 | NCBI WGS metagenome assembly FMJZ01 (sample SAMEA4378227, study PRJEB15110) | soil metagenome | biome: soil; feature: Field; material: Soil | place: India | collected 2015-03-11 | depth 0 m
GATTGCCTGAACCTGATTCCCGGCCAGACGGTGCGCTTCCGCCTCGCCGACCCGGCGCTGAAGATCCCGCACATGGGTTGGAACGAAGTCGCGGTGACGAGGCCGCACCCGTTGCTGGCGCACCTGCAGCCCGGCGACCGGTTCTACTTTGTGCATTCCTACTATCCCTGGCCCGAACATCCCAACGATGTTTTTGCCGTGTGCGAGTACGGCATCACGTTCCCAGCAGCCATCGGTAGAGATAACCTCTTCGCCGTCCAGTTCCATGCCGAGAAAAGCGGGCCGCTCGGATTACAACTGTTGAAGAATTTTGCAGAGTGGGGACCGTGAATGGGTCATGCTGCCCTCCCCCTGAAAGGCAAGAAAAAGCAACCTCTCCGACGACGGTCAATCCACGAAACGGTATTTCAAGAGCGCCCACAAGGCATGGAAAGCATCCTTCGCCTTGATTTTCTTGCCGGCAGAATAATCGCGCGGATTGAACGCGATCGGCACTTCAAAAATTCGCACACGGCGCTTGAGCATCTTGGCGGTAAATTCCGGTTCGAACTCGAAACGCTGCGCGCGCAGAGTCACTCCATTCAACACAGAGCGACGAAAGACTTTATAGCCGGTTTCCATATCGCTAAGGATGTTTTTGTATAAGAGATTCGTCAGGAACGTGAGGATTCTGTTGGCTACCATGTTCCAAAACAGAATGGGACGGCGCGGCCCGCCAAGAAAACGCGAACCGTAGACGACGTCGGCAATTCCTTCCTGGATAGGGCGCAATAGAGCCGGATAATCGCGCGGATCATATTCAAGGTCAGCGTCTTGAATCAACACAACCTCGCCGGTGACAACCGCCAGGCCGCTTCGGATGGCACAGCCTTTTCCTCGATTGGCAGGATGAAAGATCACCTTGATATTCCTCTGTCCGTCTAATTCTTTCAGGATTTCGCGGGTGCCATCGGTGGAGCCATCGTCCACCACGATGATTTCCTCTGCCAGACCTGTCGCTTGCACGCGGTGGAGGATCTCTCGCACGCTATTTACTTCGTTGTACACCGGAACGATAACGGATAATTTCATAGGTAAGATTATACCTGAATGTTGCCGAGACGTGAATCTATAGTATAATATTTTTACCGGGGATGACAGGCTTCGACGGAAGAGGCTGGTCCCGGAATGCGAGCCGAGAGGCGCCGAACTCGAAAAATCAGCGCGACCAAAAAGTGCCAACCGCACTTCCTATGCTGCGATGCCGCTCGCTGCGTAAGCAGGAGAGAGCAGAAGCAGTCGGTCTCCCATAGAGAGGCCGCGTCCCTTCTCCCCGCTCTCTGCCCGGCGGAGAGTGTGGGCGTGAGAAAGGCGGAGTGCCGCGCACGATGCCACTACCTGCGCGAAAGAGGGCTTTCGGGTCCAAGTGGCTGGCCGCCGGCGTGTTTTGTCGGCTTGAACATCCGGCGGTGAGCATTTGCAACCGACTACGCTCGTAGAGTTCCGAGGGCCGAGTCTTTCGGACGCGGGTTCGATTCCCGCCATCTCCACTTCTTCCGCGCGCCTTATCTTATAGGCAGCGCGCTTTCTTTAACTTCCCATCTCCCAATCTTTGGTAAAATCATTCCATGTACACGCTCGACCTGGAGCGTTTGCGCGACCATCGCGCCCGGACGTTTCGTTTGCCGCCGTATGGTCCGCTGGCCACCTTCGAAGAGGCGACTGCATTCGTCCGCGAGCGGGGATTCGTTTTCTTCTGGCCTGTCAAAGGCGTAGATTTGCCTTCGCTATGGACCGCCGTTGCAGGCGAACGGCCAGCAGCGGACGCTCACGACGATCCCGGTCACATCACATGGGGGTGGAAAGACGAATCGCTCGGCAAGCGTATTTGGTATTACGCCAAGATTCTGCGGCGCAAAGGCACCTTCCTCTCTCTGGAATTTGCTCCCTACTTCTACGCTCTTTCCGAAAACTATGGCAATCCTCAAGAAGATTACTTGCTGGCTTATGAGGAGGGCCGCCTTACGCAAGCCGCCAAACAGGTGTACGAAACACTCTTGCGGGAAGGGGCCTTGGATACGCTTACCCTGCGGAAAGCCGCTCGTCTGAGCCATGCCAGCGACTCTGAGTTTAACCGAGCGCTGGAAGACCTTCAGGCCGATTTCAAAATCCTGCCGGTCGGCATAGCCGAGGCCGGAGCATGGAAATACGCTTATCGCTATGACGTTACGTTCCGTCACTTGCCCGATCTGCCCGAGCAGGCCCGTGTCATCAGCGAGGCCGAGGCGCGACAGAAACTGGTGGAAGCCTACCTCACCTCGGTCGGCGCGGCGCAACCTCACACTGTGAGCAAACTCTTTTCCTGGTCTCTCGAATTGACTCAACGCGTGCTGAACACCCTTCTCCGCAATCAGCGTCTAGTGGAAGCCACCCACCCTGCCCAAGGCAGCACATGGATCGTCCGCCCTGAGCTGGCAGGGAGCAGGCTACCCTGACCGTGTTTGCCTCTACTTGTCCAACCATGTCCTTTCCCCATCGCGTTGTCTCTCGGATTTCTCTCCATGCACCCCATCGCTTCACAGCGATAGTACCCCCTTTCCCAAGGAGCCGTTTATGGAGCCGTTTATGAAGAAAACCCTTTCCCTGCGGCAACTCCTGGCGCTCAACGCCTATTGGGTAGGCATTTCGTTTATGTGGAACACACTCCATCCAATCGTCTTGCCGGCCGTCATGCTCAACTTTGTGCCGGAACATCAAAAGAACACGTATTTGGGGCTTCTGACTTTCGCAGGCCTTGTCATTGCTATGGTCATCCAGCCAATTTCCGGGGCGATCTCTGATGGCTGGAAGTCGCGGTTCGGGCGCCGGCGCCCTCTTATTGTTATCGGTACGCTGGTTGACTTCATCTTCCTTACCTTGCTGGCTTGGGCTGGGAGATTGACCTGGGTATTCCTTGGCTACATTGGCCTCCAATTCAGCTCGAACATCGCTCATGGACCAGCGCAGGGGCTGCTGCCCGACCGAGTCCCGAAAGAGCAAATTGGCGCGGCAAGTGGATTGAAAATTTTCATGGATATGCTGACCATGGCTGTTGCCACCCTGACGGCCGGCATGTTGCTCGACCCGCAGACTCGTAATCCCGCGCCGGTCATGTCCATCGTGATGGGGTTGCTGTTTCTCTCCCTCCTTATCGCCGTGTTATTTAACCCAGAACGGCCCACCGGCGAGGAGGAGGCGCGGGCAACCTGGCAAACCGCCTGGAGCAACTTGTCCACTCAGTTCAGGATTGATGTTCGTCAGAATGCCTCCTATTGGTGGTTGATTGCCCAGCGCTTCGTGTTCCTGTTGGGCATTTACGGTATCCAGCAATTCGCGCAGTACTACATCAAGGACGTGTTGCAAGCGCCCAATCCCCAGCGTGATACGGGCATTTTGCTCGCCTCGATCACCGGCGCGCTCCTGGCCCTGTCCGTAGTCGGAGGCTGGCTGACCGACCGCTTTGGCGCCAAGCGCATTCTCCATCTGTCCGTCGTGCTCACCGCCATAGGCTGCGTCTTGCTCCTTCTTGGACGCGATATTCTTGCCCTGGGACTCTACAGCAGTGTGCTAGGGATGGGAATGGGGCTTTTCCTGACAGCCAACTGGGCGCTGGCGAATAAGCTCGCCCCCGGCGAGGAGGCCGGAAAGTATATGGGATTGACCAACATCGCCACCGCCGGCGCCGGCGCGCTGGCCCGGCTCTCCGGCCCCGTTCTGGACGCTCTGAACAACGTCCGCCCCGGTCTTTGGTTAGGGTATACGGTTTTGTTCCTGTTCGGGGCCTTCTGCGCTCTGATCAGTCTCCCTCTATTGGCCAAGGTACGCGAATGACATCTTCATCTTGCAACTCCTCGCGAACGCTATACGTATATCTTTAGAACGATCTTCTAGAGGAGCAATCGTGAACGAGGAACAGGTCTGGGTAATCCAGGCCCAACACGGAGATAACGATGCGTTTGCTCGGCTGGTGGAAGCGTACCAGACGCCGGTCTATAACCTCTGCTACCGTATGCTTGGCGAAGCGGAGGTAGCCGAGGACGCTGCCCAGGAGACCTTCCTCAAGGCTTTTCAGCACCTCTCCCGATACGACAACAATCGCTCCTTTGCCACTTGGGTGCTGTCCATTGCCGCCCACGATTGCATTGACCGCCTGCGTCGGCGACGTTTCATCGCTTTTTCGTTGGACGACAATCGAGAAGAAGACGATGCAGAGACAGAATGGCCAGATGGCAATGCCATTGATCCCGAAAACGAAGCCATCCGGCGAGAGGAGCAACGCTTGATTCACCGTTCGCTTCAGTCGCTCGAACCGGCAGATCGCGCGGCTATCATCCTGCGCTACTGGCATCAGGCCTCCGAGGTCGAGATCGCCGAAGCCTTAAGCCTGAGCACGCCGGCTGTCAAGAGTCGTCTATACCGCGCGCGCCGTCAACTGGCCCGCTTGTGGGAACAGAAGACCTCCACTGCCAAGCTAAGGAGGAAACCCCATGAATCACCGGCCTTTTGAAGATTGGTTGTTCGAGGAAACCCCGCTCAGCCCATCCCAAAAACGCTTGCTGGATGCTCACCTGCGCGAGTGCTCTTCCTGTCTGGCTCTGGCAGAGGTCGGCGTGGTGTTGCGTTCTGCTCGTATCGCCGGTCCTTCCAATGGCTTCGTGAACCGCTTCCGCCAGCGGTTGGTCGCGCGGCAACAAGAACAGCGCAGGAGATTCATCCTAGGCGTTTTCCTGCTGGCCTTGACTGTAGGGAGTGCTCTCATCGGACTTGCCTGGCCTTTCCTGAGCGCATTCTCCGCCAATCCCGGGCGCATGATCCTGGAATGGGTCTCCTATGTCGTCATGCTCTGTCTCAGCTTGCAAACATTGTTCGAGACTCTTCAGGTCCTCGCGCGCATCGGAATCTCCCTCATTCCCAGTCAGGTGTGGATGGTGACTTTTCTGTTGTTGAGCGCGATGTGCGCGATAGGGATCGTCTCCTTAGCAAAAATGATCCGCATTCCGCAAGGAGTTCGTTTATGAAAACGTATTGGAAAACCCTCGTATTGACTCTGCTGGTTCTGGTGTCTTTCTTCCCAAGCCGCGTTGTGGCCGCCGGCAACGGGGTCTTCGATGGACAGATCATTGTTGGCCGATCGTTCGCCTTGAAAAGCGGAGAGACATTATCGGGTGATCTAGCCGTCGTGGGTGGTTCGGTTTCCATTGAACAGGGAGCAAAGGTGGAGGGAAACATCGCCGTCGTTGGTAGCATGTTGCGCATTGATGGCGAGGTAACCGGCGACGTGGCTGTGGTAGGCAGCCTCGCGAATCTTGGCGAGACCGCTTACGTGGGCGGCAACGTGGCCGTAGTTGGCGGATCGTTGCAACGCGCCGAAGGCGCACGCGTGGCCGGCCGCGTCGTGGGCGTGGTAATGTCTGGCGCAGGGTGGGATGGTGAGGTAACCATACTTCCCATGGAATCGCCCGCTATGCCCACGCCGCCGGAGCTGCTGGAATTCCCATCTCTCTTCCGAAGCGTTCCGCCAATCTCCCGGGACTTGTGGCGCGGCATCCCCGAAGCCTTTGTGCAGGGGGTAGGGTTCGCTTTGCTGGCCATGTTGCTCATGCTCTTCCTGGCTCAGCCAGCGGAACGCGTCTCGCAAACGCTGATTTCCCGCCCTGTGCTGACCGGCGCAGTTGGTCTCCTGAGCATCGTGGTTACGCCTCTGTTGGTGGTCATCATGGTCATGACGATTCTACTCATCCCGTTTATCCCCATCATAGCGTGGGCCCTGGTTGCCGCTTTGCTTTTTGGCTGGATATCGCTTGGTTATGGAATTGGGCAACGCCTTGCACTCGCCTTTAAAGGCGACTGGCATCCATCCTTCGCCGCCGGACTAGGGACGTTCTTGTTAACCATTAGCGTTTTTGCTTTGACGAACATTCCCGGTGTACGGTGTATTGGCTGGGTTATCCCGACCCTGTTAGCAATCGCTGCGCTGGGCAGTGTCGTGCTTACGATGTTCGGCACGCGTTCCTATCCCGGTCCGGCGCAGCCGTCCACGCCTGCCCTCCCACCTCCTGAAACCCTAGCGAGCGGTGGTTCATAAGGGATGGATTGCCTATAAACAGGCGCTTTTCCACCATCAATTTGGCCACTGCTTCCTAGCGCACTACCAGAAAACGGCCCTGCTTCGGCTTCGCGCAGGGTCGTTCGTCCTTCTAATCAACAACAAAAAAGTGGATCGGGGAAAAGGGTATAATTGCCAGCAAGGTTCCTCTCAACCTCCTATACGCAGGAGATGCCATGAAACGCAAACCGATTCGCTGGTTTTTATATGGGATACTTGGTTGTCTGACAATGGCAATAGGTGCCTATTTTTGGGCAAACGCGCTTATGGATAGCGCCCTGGCCTATCGTTCTCCGCTGGCCCAACGACCACCGGAGCCTGGTGCGGCGCCGGAGATTCAACGCCTTGCCCGGCGCGTGGTGATCGTCCTTGTGGACGCGCTGCGCTACGACACATCTCGTCAGATCGAGGTCATGCCGTTTCTCCACGAATTGCGCGGTCGCGGCGCGCAAGCGATGATGACCAGCCGTCCGCCTTCGTTCTCCGCCCCCGCCTGGACAGTTCTCCTGACTGGCGCCTGGGCAGATATTAATGACGGCCAGCCCTTCAATCCGCCGGATGATTGGAGCGTCCGGCCTTTTACCCAAGACGATCTATTTGCCGCAGCAGAACGAGCCGGTTTGAAAGCGGCGGTCTCTGGTTATTTCTGGTTCAAGCAGATGTTGGCCGGGCGAGGAGTGGACGCGGAGTTTTACACGCCAGGAGAAGACGCTGCTGCCGACCGCGCGGTGGTGGACGCCGCGCTACCCTGGCTGGATTCGGGCGAATATGCTCTCGTGCTGATCCATCTCGACCAGGTGGACTACGCCGGTCATTACGAGGGCGGCCCACGCGATCCGCGCTGGAATGAAGCCACAGCGCGTGTGGATGCTTTGCTCGCGGAAATTGCCGCGCGTCTTGACCTGAACCGGGATGCGCTGCTGATCGTTTCCGATCACGGACACATCGATCGCGGCGGGCATGGCGGCCCGGAAGCGGTCGTCTTGCATGTGCCCTTCGTGCTGGTCGGTCCAGGGGTGCGGTCGGGTTACTACTCCGATGTCGAAATGGTTGACGTGGCTCCAACAGTTGCCGTCTTGCTCGCGCTGAATTTGCCGGCTTCCAGCCAAGGTCGCCCGTTGACGGAAATGTTGACCCTGTCCACGGAAGACATCGCCCGAATCCGTGCGGCGGAGGCAGCACAGAAAGAACGATTGTTGCGCGCCTATGAGACGGCCATTGGCTCCCGCTCCGCCTTGCAGCCTTCCGCGGACGAGCCGGCCTCGTATGTTGCCGCCATAGAGGACGCGCGCCTGGGCCGGTTGGGGCGAGAACGCGTGTGGCGCAATATGTTGGCGGTTTTCGTGGCGATTCTGCCTCCCTATTTGTTGTATGTGCGCCGCGAACGAGGGGCTCTACCGCTACTCATAGGGGCTTTGGTGTATCTTGTGCTCTTCCACTTTCGCTACGCAATTCTGGACGAGCGTACCTACTCGTTATCCTCGGTCGAGAGTCAGGAGTGGCTCATCCCTTACGTGAGTCTGACTGCAACGCTGGCGCTTGTCATTGGTTGGTTGCTGGCCATGCTGCTCTCTCGCGCCTTTGTCCAGGGAGCGCGTCGAGCGGCCAACTTAGCGCTCGGCTATATCTGGCTTGTGTTGTACCTGCTTGTCTTACCCATTTCGGTTAGTTTTGCCGTAAATGGTGCGCTGATTACCTGGACGCTGCCGGAGTTCTACACGATGTATCTCGCACTGCTCTCCCTTATTCAGGCGATTGTCGTTGCTGCCCTTGGACTGGTATTGACTGCTCTGAGCGCCGGCATAGGGAAACTGATTCATGTCCAGCGGCGTTGAGTATCTGGCAATTGGTCTGGCCGCGATGTCGGCCGGCGTCGTAAACGCTCTGGCCGGTGGAGGTACGCTCATCACATTCCCAGCGCTTGTTGCTCTCGGCGTTCCGGCGATCACGGCGAATGTGACCAATACGGTAGCGCTCTGTCCGGGCTATTTGGGCGCGACGCTGGCGCAGGCAAAGGATTTACGCGGGCAACGACAGCGCCTGTGCGTGTTTCTGCCGGCCAGCGCGTTGGGAGGCGTAATCGGCGGCATCCTCCTTTTGCAAAGTGGAGAACGGGTATTTCGACAAATTGTGCCCTTTCTGATTCTAGCAGCCTCCTTTCTGTTGGCTGTACAGGAGCCATTGCGAACCTGGCTGACCAAGCGCGCCGGGCAGACCGGCAATCGTTCCATGGTAATATGGAGCGCGCTTCTTCCGGTCACCCTGGCTTCGATTTACGGCGGGTACTTCGGCGCTGGTTTGAGCGTTATTGTGTTGGCTGCGCTGGGCTTGTTAATCGGCGACACCCTGACTCGCCTGAATGCTCTCAAACAGGTTATCGCCTTCGGTGTAAACATCGCGGCAGCTCTCTTTTTTGCCTTCTCAGGCGAAGTGCGTTGGGACATTGCGCTGGCCATGGCAGGCGGCGCCTCGTTAGGAGGAATGCTTGGCGGCAGACTAGCAGGTCGGATTCCTGCATCCGCTTTGCGCTTGGTGGTTGTATCGCTTGGCTTGCTAGTAGCCGTGATATACTTGCTGCGTGGATAATCCTTTCACTTCTGGAGGCGCAATATGCGTTGGGAAGAGCTGACCGGAGATCAATTCCCCAAAGCTGTGAAAGAAGTCAAGGGTGTTTGCCTCTTGCCGCTTTCTTGCATCGAACGACATGCTCATCACTTGCCACTCGGCACCGATATGTACATCGGTCGTGAAATTTGCCGGCGAGCCGCCGCGCTGGAGCCGGCTATTATTTTCCCAGATTTTATCTTTACCCAGATTTTGGAGGCGCGACACTACCCCGGTTGTATCGGCATCGAGCCACCGTTGATTCTCCAATTGCTCGACAGTGTATGTCGCGAAATTGCCCGCAATGGTTTGAAGAAAATCATTCTCGTCAACGCGCATGGCGGCAATAACGCTCTAGTGCAGTTCTTTGCCCAGATTCAACTGGCGAGCCGCCGCGATTACGCTGTATACGTGTTGTCAACTTACAATGAACAGGCAGAGACAAGTCTTCAGGCGCAATGGGATACTCAGGTAGATGGTCACGCTGGCGAACGCGAGACGAGCGCCATCCTCATGATTCGGCCCGATTTGGTGCATAGAGACGCTATTCCCGCCAACGAGGAGGGAATGCCGTTGGGTCGGCAAAAAGCATTACGCGAGTTGGGAGTGGGTACAGGGATTTGGTGGTATGCCGATCATCCCACACACTATTGCGGCGACGCCCGTCCGGCCACAGCCGAAAAAGGGGACGCCTGGTTGGCGGCCTATGCCCGCGTCCTGGCAAAGATTATTCGCGCGGTGAAAGAGGATAAGGTCACCTTGCGCTTACAAGAGGAGTTCTTCGATCACCTGGAGAAGCGCGATCTGTCATGAGTACACTGCGGCTGTTGGTGAGTGTAGTCGTCTTTCGCCTGCACGAAGAGACTTTGCAAGTACTCCTATGTCCATCGCTGCAAGACTGGTTTGTGCCGTTGACGGAGGTAAGCGCGTCCGAATCCCTGGAAGAAACAGCACAACGCCTTCTCGCGACACTGCTTGACAAGCGTCCGTCCTACCTGGAGCAGCTCTATACATACTATGACTCGCCGGAAAAAACGGGACAGGCAGCTGTCCGGGTAACTTATTATGCCCTCATACCCGTTCAAGCCAATGCGCGCGCGGAAGGGGTGGGTCGTTGGTATATCGTTCACGCCCTGCCCGATCTGCCTCCTCGTTGCCGCGAAGTGTTAAGCTACGCGCTACGCCGCCTGCGGTATAAGCTCGAATACAGTGCCGTCGGCTTCCAGTTGTTGCCTGAGGAATTCACCCTATCCGAACTGCAACATACCTACGAAATCATTCTCGGTGAGCGGCTAGACAAACGTAACTTCCGCCGCCGCATCTTGCAAGCCGAAATTATCGAAGAGACCACGCATCGGCGCTGTGGCGAAGGCAGGCCGGCGCGTCTGTACCGCTATCGCCCCGACGCCGTCGCCGAAATTAAAGCGCGCCGCCTCTTCCCATAAGCCCTATGCTACATGGGTATTTGCCATGTCTTCCTCTCTACGCCGTTTACATCCGAATATCTGGGTCGTCACAGCCACCTCGCTTCTGACCGACATCTCAAGCGAGATGATCGCCAATCTCATCCCCCTCTTCCTGACCAATGTACTCAAGACAGGTACGGCAGTTGTCGGCTTGATTGAGGGAATTGCCGAGACCACTGCCAGCCTGATGAAAATCTATTCCGGCGCGCTTGCGGACAAACTCGGCCGGCGCAAATGGTTGACGGTCGCCGGGTACGCGCTTTCCACAATCGCCAAGCCTTTCCTCTACTTTGCCCAGACGTGGCATTGGGTGCTCGGCGTACGTTTCGCCGACCGTCTGGGCAAAGGGATACGAACTGCGCCGCGCGATGCCTTGATCGCCGGCTCTGTGGGCGAGACCCAAAACCAGCGCGGACTGGCTTTCGGTTTGCATCGCGCCGGCGATACAGCCGGCGCCTTTCTGGGCCTATTGACCGCGACCATCATCATCTGGTTGATGCAAGGCGGCGCTTTGACCCTGGAACATCGCACGTTCCAAATCGCCATCTTGGTCAGCGTTGTGCCGGCTGTCTTGGCCGTGCTGGTGCTCGCCTTTGGCGCGCGCGATGTGCCCGTTGCGCGCCAAAACGGTCAGGCCCCGTTGCTTAGCCTGAAAGGAGTGGACAAACGGTATAAACTTTTCCTGCTCGTCGTTGTGCTCTTCACGCTAGGAAATTCCTCCGATGCCTTCATCATTCTGCGTGGACAGGAACGTGGGCTGACCTTGATGCAGGTGATGGGCATGTTGTTGACGTCCAACTTCGTTTACGCGATCTTCTCCGGTCCTCTGGGATCATTGTCCGACAGGCTCGGCCGTCGCCGAATCATCCTAGGCGGCTGGCTAGCCTACGGCCTGGTCTATCTGGGCTTGGCTCTGGCGCGCAGCGGTTGGCAGGTATGGCTTTTCTTTGGTCTCTACGGAATCTATTATGCAGCGACAGAAGGCGTGGCCAAAGCCTTGATTGCCGACCTTGTCCCGTCGGAACAGCATGGGACGGCATACGGGCTCTACAACGCGGCTGTTGGCCTTGCTGCCCTGCCAGCCTCGTTCATAGCCGGCTTCCTCTGGCAGGGAGCCTTCGGGTGGAACGGTCTTGGCGCCTCTGCCCCCTTCTACTTTGGCGCAATGCTCGCCTTGTTCGCCAGCTTGCTCTTCTGGCGATTGGTACGTTGACGGTCTCGAATTCACTTCCACACTGTTAGGATCGGAATGGCCATTTCGTCAGCGGCATGACCTAAATAGGGCAATCCCCAGGCAAGTTCCACCGTTTTCAACAAGGAATAGTGGGTATAAGGTGTATCATCCTGAAACCCTTGTTTTGCCAAGGGGGAAATCAAAATAAGCGGCACGCGCCCACCAGCCTCTTCCGGCAAACCGCAGCAGGAACGATCCCCCTGGCCCTCCTCCCATGTAATGACCAATAGATAGGGCGCGCGCGCGGCGCGCGGTTGCAAGTAGACCAATAACTTGTTGACCCAGTGCGCCAGCCAGGCGTCAGCGATGGAAGAGGCGCAGTCATGACCGTTGTTGCATTGATTCGGGACGATGAAGGAAAACGCTGGCAAGGAATCAGCCGCGAGATCGCTTTCTAATTGTGTCAACGGCACAACGCTGCGCTCGCAACGTGTTGGGTTGTTCCGGATGGAGTCGAAGTAGAGGAAAGGATTGTGTTTCTGAACATATGTAGCCGTATCACCCAAGTAGCAAGGGCGTGGCATATCCTCAAAATACCCTTTCCAATCGCGGCCAGTCGCTTCCAGTTGGTCCACCAAGGTTGGCGCATCCACGAAACAATCCGTACAGTTGGTGGTGATGCCGAAGGTATCGCCGCCGATCAGGGCAAGGTAGTTGGGCAGACTCGGGTGCGTGATAGCGTAGTATTGCGTGAGCAAAGTGTATTCCTGCGCCCATCGATTCACCGTTGGCCAGGCGCTTCTCCCGATCACGGAGCCGAATTCCCGATTTTCCAAGACGATAATCACGATGTGGGCAAAGTTCGGCACGAGAGGGCGTAGCGTCGCCGTAGCCGTGGGGGAAGGAGAGGGAGAGACTGTCGCGGTAGGGGAAGGAAAGGGAGAAACGGTCGCGTTGGGAGGAGCGCCGGTTGGTAGCGGGCCGGTATCCGTTGCTACAGGAGAGGGAGGGACATTCGCCGAATACCATGCTTGGCAAGACACCAAACCTGCTGCGAGAGCGGCAAGGAACAGCCAGCGGCAGAGAGGCTCGCGCGCTCTTTGCCTTACCCATGCGAAAGTTATAGCACATCTCCTAGGAATTGCGCCAAAGAGCCGCACCGCCGACAATGCCTGCGTGCACGCCCTTTGCCTTAGAGGCTTGCCGAAATGAAGTCTTCTCTGTATGATAAAAGTGTTCATGCTACTATCCTAACCGATCTTTCTGAATATCGAGGAGGCTACTTATGGAACTCAAGACAATCAAGATTGAAAAACCGGAAACCATCAACTTCATCCTGGGTCAAACTCATTTTATCAAAACGGTCGAGGATGTCCACGAGGCGTTGGTTAACGCCGCGCCAGGAATAAAATTTGGGCTTGCTTTCTGCGAGGCATCGGGGAAATGCCTTGTGCGCTGGAGTGGAACGGACGCCGCAATGATTGAACTGGCAAAGAAAAACGCTTTGGCGATTAGCGCCGGGCATACCTTCCTCGTCTTTCTCGGAGAAGGCTTTTACCCCATCAACGTGTTGAACGCCATTAAAGCCGTGCCGGAGGTCTGTCGCATTTTTTGCGCGACTGCCAATCCTACGGAGGTCATCGTGGCCGAGAGCGAACAGGGACGCGGTATCCTCGGCGTTATTGACGGCGCGTCGCCGCGGGGCGTGGAGGACGAAGAAGGTATCGCCTGGCGCAAAGAGTTTCTGCGGAAGATTGGATATAAGTTGTGAGAAAGAACCCTCATCCGCGACGCGGCGCGGATCGTGCCACGCGCCTTCCCCGGTATTCCACCGGCAGAGGCAGAGGAATCCATCGCCGACGGCGAAGTCAAGCTCTACCCGGCCGGCGCGATTCGCTGCCATGAGGGTGAATTTTACATCGTTTTGCAGGAGGAGGTTGAAGTCACCAAGGTCATCAATAACCGTGAAGTGCGCTTCTTCCCTTGTTCCTTCTGGGACGTTTCCTGCTCCGATACAAGACAAAACGTATGGAGAGCGCGCAAGCAGAACGTGTCGCGGGTGAATGCCCGCGACATGCTTTTTTAAAAGGGCGGATAGGGAAAGACACGACGATCTTTTGGAGGATGGGGAAATACGGGGTTTGCCAGAAGCGCCTGAGCGCGCTCCCGGAGAGCGGCTATTTCGCGGTGGGATAGGTAGGGTTGGAAGATGGTAAACACATCGCAGTCGGTGGACAGCAGGGGACGCACCGCCCGGAGCAGATTCTCTGCAATGGGTTCTCCAGCAAAATCCCAGAAGACCGTGCGCAGTTTTTCTTCTTCGTGGAAGCACAGTCCGTGATCAATGGCATACAGGCGACGAGTTCGTTTCTCGATCAAGACGTGACTCCCTTTGCGGTCCGCATTATTGGCGAGGATATCGAACAAAACGACAGGCCGTAGGCGTTGACGATCCTCTTCCGTGAAGGCAAAGTAATGATACTCTGGTCGGTGAGGAATAAACTGTTGCACAACGCCCGGACCAAACGGCCCCTCGCGCAGAACAGTGCAAGGCACCAGATGCAGGCCAAGCAATTCGCTGAGTAAGTAAGCAGCGACCTCGCGTCGGCCCAGGGAACCGGGAGGAAAATCCCAAAGTGGACGTTCACCGGCCTGGGGCTTGTACACAGCCAGAATCGCGCGCCCCTGATAATGCACCTGGACGAGGAATGTGTAATTCGAACCCAGCAAAAACCGACCCTGCAGGGTGATGGCGCCGTTTTCCAGCGCTTCCGAGAGTGTAACCGGTGAGATCGAACATGGAGTCATAGGGAATGCGACGCAACTACACGGTTGCGCGACCGACGAATTTATCCTACACTTACAGTATACGCAGTGTACCATATCTGCGAGGCAGAGTATGGCAACAGAACAAGCAATTTTCTTCGGCGTGGATACCAGTGGAACAGGGAAACCCTTTACCTGTGCTGGGCTTGCAGAGAATGGGCGTTTGATGCTCCTGCAGAGCTGTGAGGAGGACGAACTGTTCTCTCTGGTACAGACGGCGCCTCGCGTTTGGATCGCCATCAATGCTCCGCCGCGTCCCAACCGTGGCCTGGTCAGAGAACGTCTCGAGGGGAACGCGCCGCGCGCGGGTCAATTGCGCGGCGCGGACATGCGCCTGGCCGAATACGAACTCCGCAAACACGGCATCCATATCTCGGCCACGCCTCACTATCTGACATCGTGTCCGCCCTGGATGCAGGCAGCTTTCTCGCTCTACCGAAAACTCAACGAAGCCGGTTTTCAATTCTACCCGGCTTCCTTGCATGCCGGTCATCAGATTCTAGAAACCCATCCTCATGCTGTGTTCTGCTCGCTACTAGGGAAACAACCTCTGCCCAAACCTAGCCTGGAAGGCCGCCTGCAACGCCAATTGATTCTGTACGAACAAGGCTTGCTGATTCGCGATCCGATGAATTTCTTTGAAGAAATCACGCGTCACCGCCTTCTTCAGGGAATTCTGCCGTTGGAGTACATTTACCAACCCGAGGAATTGGACGCGCTGGCAGCGGCCTGCGTTGCTTTTCTGGCATCTACACGTCCCGAGGAAGTCACCGTCGTCGGTGATCGAGAAGAGGGACAAATTGTGCTTCCTGTCAAGGCATTGAAAGAAGTGTACTTGTAGCAGACCATGTTTCCTAACCCTTTCGGCAACTATTCAGCCAGTTGTCATCCTATACGATTTACCTATGAATCTACCCGACTACAACATTGGTCCCGTCCTCGATATTTTTCCCGCCAGAATCCCGGGTAGGATAACGAATTTTGTGTAAAAAGAAGGTGGGAGCCGGTACCTTGCAGGCGCCATACCAAACATAGAGAAAACCATGGCTCCCCGAACACACCCTAAGACCTTTGACACAACCATCCAGTCACATTCGGCGGCAGACGCCCGTTTTGGCGATTGGTGGGCTTGACCCGGAAGGCAAACAGGAAGTCTAAGCCTTCTGTGTGGGCGAACGAGAGAACCAGGATGCCTGAGAAGACTTGCTCGAAGACCCGAAAAGGCGCGGTGTGGTACCTATTGGCCTGCGAGTCACCGAGGGGAACAGGGCCCTGTGGAACGCCATGGTCTTTCCCGACTTGCCCGATTCTCCATCAACAACCAACAATCCATAGGCTTCCTCGGCGACGTCCTCGGCCCGGCGCGCCATCTGACCGATAAAAGCGGTGAAGTTATGCTCTAGCACCTGCAAGTAGAGCACCCTCAAAAAGCACCTTGCCCTTAAAATTGTGGTAAACTATTCACAAGCAGTTTCCGAAAAGTTCACGTAGGCAGGCGATCCATGGATAAGGATAAAATGAACATCCTTTGCATCGAAGATGAGGCGGAAATGATTGACCTCATCCGCCTCATTCTAGGACGACGCGGTTACGAGGTGCGCGGCGCCAACGGCGGACGCCAGGGGCTGGAACTCATGCGTCAGGAACGTCCCGACCTCGTCTTGCTCGACCTAATGATGGCCGACATGGACGGCTGGGAGGTGTATCAGCGCATGAAGAACGATGCCGCCTTGAACGATATCCCGGTCATTGTGGTCACCGCCAAAGCGCAAAGCATTGACCGCGTTCTGGGCCTGCATATCGCCAAAGTAGATGATTACATCACCAAACCCTTCAGCCCTCAGGAACTGCTCGCCGCCGTAGAAAAGGTGCTGAAGAAAAGCAGAAAGCGGTGAACCGCTTGTTGTAGTCCAGCAGCGGAACGGGGCGCCATACGCCCCGTTTTGTGGTATGTCTCTTTTGCCCCTTCTATGAGACACCATTGCCTCATTGAAAACCAATCCCGGCCCCTGCTTACCCCCTTACGCGTCTTGTATTGCTCCAGCCTGCTTTGCCGCTTGCGGGGATTGATGTTCCGCCAGCGCGTGAATCCCGAAGAAGGAATCCTGCTCGTCAGCGGACATGACTCGTTCCTCGATTCGACAATCCACATGCTCTTTTGTTTTACCGACCTCGCCGTAATCTGGATTAACGCAGCGCGTCGGGTAGTAGATGTGCGCCTGGCAAAAAAATGGGCGCCTGCGTATATGCCGCGCCGTCCTGCCCGCTACGTGCTCGAAGCGCATCCAAGCCGCCTTCCGGAATTTTGCATCGGCGACCAGATAGACTTTCATGACGCGTAAAACGTTAACCCTGGTCACCTTCCTTCTCTGCTGGCTAGCATCGGCCTACCCGATTCGCGCCCAAACCCCCACCCCTCTACCCGGTCCGATTTACATTGTACAGGCCGGCGAAACCCTCTGGGAAATCGCCCTCCGTTTCCGGGTGAATCTAGAGGAACTCAAGCGGGTCAACCACATTGACAACGCCGATTGGATCGCGGAAGGACAAGAGCTGATCATCCCCGGCCTGGAAGATTTGCAAGGATATCTCCTGACCAAGGTCGTACCGCTGGGAGAAACTTTGCGCAGCCTGAGCCGCGCCAGCGGAACGCCGGAGGGCATCCTGCGACGCCTGAATCACCTCATTAGTCCAACCGAAGTGTATGCCGGCAGCCGCCTTGTCCTGCTTCAGGCCGGAAAGGAACCAACCTGGAAAGCACGCACCGCGCTCGCTTCCGGCGAGACATTGCTCGAACTGGCTGTGCGGCAGAATACCAGTCCATGGACGTTGATGCGCATCAACCAGATTCCGGCCAGTTGGGCTGCTTTACCTGGCGATATCCTCTACCTTCCGGGCGACGAGGCGACCGCTACGCCAGCCGGTTTGCCTCCTATCTTTACCTACATCGCGCTTTCTCCCCTCCCGCTCGTACAGGGCGCGACAGCACAGGTCACCGTGCACCTCAACGCCCCTATCACGACCCTGAATGGCTTGCTGGTTGATCAACCATTGCGTTTCTTTCCATTGAAAGAAAAGGAATGGGTCGCTTTGCAAGGAATCCATGCCCTGCTTCCCGGCGGCATCTACCCTCTGCGCGTGGAAGCGACTCTGCCCGGCGGAGATCGTCAGGCCTTCGAGCAATTGGTATTGATCGAGAAAGGGGGCTTTCCCTACGAAACACTAGTCGTGGATCGCGCATACATTGATCCGGACGTAACTGCCTCAGAAGAGACCCAAATCCGCGCGCTGGTCCATGAAGCCACTTCCGACCGTCTCTGGAACGGTGTTTTCCTGCCCCCCGGTTACTTTCCGGATTGCTACACCTCGCGCTTTGGCAATCGGCGCACCTATATCGCCAGCGATCGATCCCTAACTCTGGAAGGTTTCCACACCGGCCTGGATTTCTGTGGCGGCAGCGGATTACCTATCGCCGCGCCGGCAGCAGGCGTCGTGGTCTTCGCCGGTCCCCTGGAAGTGCGCGGCAATGCAACCATCATCAATCATGGCTGGGGTGTCTATAGCGGCTTCTGGCATCAGTCCGAGATTCTGGTACAGGTCGGGCAGCGCGTGCAGGCAGGCGAGATTATCGGCAAGGTCGGAGGGACCGGTCGTGTCACCGGCGCCCACCTACACTGGGAAATCTGGGTGAACGGCGTCCAAGTAAACCCCCTCGCCTGGCTGAATGAGGAGTTTCCTCGTCGCGAATAGTTTTTGGTTATGGTGGCTATACGCAAAATCGCTCCCGGCCAGGGTATCACAATGGCAGACTCATCGCAACCTCCTGTACGCACTGCGATCCACGGAAAACCTCAACCACACCACGTGGAACTCGTCCCCCTTTTCCTCCTCCTTTGCCTTCTTTTGAGTACCTGCCGTGCGCCGGCCGCCTGCAGGAACGAAGCCGGTTGCATTGTGATCCCGCCAGATGCGCCGGTCATCCTTGGCGTGCTGCACACCTGGTTAGGCGAACACGCCTCCGCCGGCGAACAAATGCTGTTCGGGATCAGAAGAGCCGTCAAGGAACAGGAACACCTGTTTGGGCATGAGATCGTCCTGCGCCGTGCCGGAAGCGAGTGTACCCAGGAAAGCGCTCGCCTGGCAGCGACCGCTCTGTTGACCAATCCCAATGTCTTCCTTATCCTTGGCCCGACCTGTGCCGAGGAGCTCGAGGCCATAACCCCCCTGCTGGCAGACGCCGGTGTCTTCCTGGTCACCCCTCCGCCCGGCGAGGAAGCGGCCTATCGCCTCACCATGCAGATTCTGGATATGCTCCAGCACGCAGCCATACCAACTCGCGACGGCACACTTTACCTGCCACGCCGGGATTTGCAACGCAGGTTGCACGCGCTGCCATGAGAGGCGACCATGCCAACCGCTGAACTCATTATCATCGGAAGTGAATTCCTGTTGGGCGAGTCGCTCGACACGAATTCGCGTCTTCTGGCGCGCGCATTGCGCGATCTCGGTATTGTTTTGCTCCGTATCCAGACCGTAGGCGATGATGCCTCCGCGATCTGCCAGGCCGTGCGCTCGGCTTTGACGCGCGCGGATATTATCCTTACTACAGGTGGGCTTGGTCCAACCGTAGATGATCCCACCCGCCAGGCCATCGCCGAGGCGTTGGAAGCAGAGCTCGAATTCCGTCCTGAACTCTGGGAACAAGTTGTGGCTCGCGTCGCGCGTTATGGGCGCATCGCCTCGGAGAACCAACGCCGACAGGCGTACGCACCGCGTGGGGCCATTGCCATAGAAAATCCAGTCGGGACGGCCCCGGCTTTCCTTGTCGAACGCGGACGCCAGACGGTGATTTCGCTTCCAGGTGTACCGCGCGAGATGGAAACTTTGCTGGAAGAGCACGTCCTCCCCTACCTACGACGTCGTTACAGCGTTCACGCTGTGATCAAGGTCCGCACCCTGCATGTAGCAGGCTTGGGGGAGAGCGCCATAGATGAGCGTATTGGCGAATTCGAGCGAAGCGCGAACCCGACCGTAGGCCTGGCTGCACATGCCGGTCTCATAGACGTTCGCCTGACTGCTGGCGCAGAGAACGAGACTCGCGCCGACGAGCTTCTCCATCGGTTGGAGAACGAAATCCGTCGCCGGCTTGGCGAGGCGATTTTCGGCGCAGAGGGGGAGACGTTGGAATCTGTCACCATGGCAGCGCTCAGCGAACGCGGCTGGACGTTGGCAGTCTGCGAGGCCGGCATGAACGGGATTTTTCTGCAACGTCTGGCACGCTTTCAGGGGAACACGTACCTGGGCGGTGAACAGAGAATCCCACGCGCCTCGCTGTCGCTGGCGGCCGCGACGAAGCGTGCTCAACACAGATACCGCGCGCAGGTTGCCTTGGGAATCCGGTTACAGCCACAAGGCGATACGCAGAGTGTGGAGATCGTTCTCCTCTCGCCGCTTGGCCCACGCGCATGGCGTCTTTCCTATGGCGGACACCCCGCCTACGCGCCGCAGTGGGCAACGAATATGGCGCTCGATCGCCTACGACGTCTTGCCATCGGCAAGGAGACATCATGAAAAGCGGACGCCGCCTCGCCGTCCAACAGCAAGTGCTTCATGGATTGACCGTCGCGTTATGGGCCATCAATTTGACAATCCTCCTTGGCGCCGCGGCAACCTACTTCTTGCTTCGGGCGCAATCCCCTCTTTTCCGGCCCTTACCCACCCTGATTCCCACGCCCCCCTTTGCCTCCTCCCCACACAGCCCGCTTGTGACGGCGCAGATTGACGAGACTATCTCGCTTGACCATGACTCTACGGAGGACAACGTTACCGAACCTCCCCCTATCTTTTCGACGCCCTCCTATGCCGAGGGGCCTTTCGTCATCGGTTCTTCGGCGGGAGGACGCCCCTTGCAAATGTGGCGGTTTGGCAACGGCCCGACGCAACGTCTGATCGTCGCCGGAATTCACGGCGGGAATGAGATCAACACCATTCAACTTGCCGATCAGTTGATCGAATACCTTTCCCTGCACCCGGAGATTGTCCCTGCTGACGTTACTTTGTATATCTTACGCAGCCTGAATCCAGATGGCGAGGCGCGCGGAAAAGGCCCGGCAGGACGCCCGAACGACAACGGCGTGGATTTGAATCGCAACTGGCCTTACCGCTGGAAAGCAAACTGGGATCGCTATGGATGCTTCGTCGCCGTGCCGGTCAGCGGAGGTAGTCACCCGGCGTCGGAACCAGAAACGGTCGCCCTGCTGACCTTTATCGAATCGCGTGCCATGGACGCGCTCATCAGTTACCATAGCGCGGCTCTCGGCATCTTCCCCGGCGGGGTGCCAACCTATAAGCCTTCGGTTCGATTGGCGGAGGCAATCGCCGCCGTCACCACCTACCCTTACCCGCCCATAGACACCGGCTGCGACTACACCGGCAACCTCACCGATTGGGCAGCCTCCAAAGGCATCGCTGCAGTGGATATTGAGCTTTCCAACCACACCTCTACCGATTTCGAGCAAAATCTGGTGGTCCTGAAGGTGTTTCTGAACTGGAAACGGTAAAAGAAAAGCAGCAAACGCGAAGAGGGAGGGGGTATAATTAGGCGCACAGTTCTCCTCTGCAATGCTCGTAGAAAGGATTCCGTATGCCACAGGCCGATATCCTGCTCAGGAATGCCATCGTCTTGACCATGGACGAGCAAACGACCTGGTATGAACACGGAGCAGTTGCCGTAGGAAAAGACAGCATTCTCGCCGTCGGGGACGAATCGGAACTCGCTGCCGTGTACGAAGCTTCGCAGGTCATGGATTGCAAGGGAAAAGTGTTGATGCCCGGCCTTATCAACGCGCACACCCACGTCCCCATGACCCTGCTGCGCGGGCTGGCTGACGATTTGCGCCTGGATGTCTGGCTGATGGGATACATGATGCCGGTGGAGCGCAAGTTCGTCTCGCCGGAATTCGTCCGGCTGGGCACACAACTGGCCTGTGCGGAACTGATTCGCAGCGGCGTGACTTGCTTCGCGGACATGTACTATTTCGAGGAAGAAGTTGCCAGAGCCACGGCCGAGGCCGGCCTGCGCGCGCTCTGCTCACAAACGGCGCTCAAATTCCCCGCTCCCGACGCCGGTTCCTATGAGGATGCCCTGGAGCGCGCGCGCGAATTCATTCAGCACTGGAAAGGCCATCCTCTCATTGTCCCCTCTGTCGCTCCGCACGCTCCATACACCTGCACACCTGAAATCCTGCGCGCGACAGCAGAACTGGCCGCCGAATTCGACGTGCCTCTCCACACCCACCTCGCCGAGACCGCCCTCGAAGTAGAAACCATGCGCCGTGAACAAGGAATGCCCGTAATTCCCTATGTCAAAAAACAGGGATTATTCGGGGCGCGCGTACTCGCCGCCCATTGCGTCCACGTAGACGAAGGGGAAATGCGCACCATGCTTCATGCCGGCGCGGGGGTAGCGCACAACCCATCCTCGAACTTAAAGCTGGCCTCCGGATTCGCGCCCGTTGCCAAGATGTTAGAAGTTGGTCTGAACGTGGGAATCGGCACCGATGGCGCTGCCTCGAACAACGACCTGGACATGTTCGAGGAGATCCGCCTCGCCGCTTTGATCGCCAAGGCAAGCAGCGGCGACCCAACATCACTGCCGGCAACACAGGCGCTGCTGCTAGCTACCCGCATCGGCGCGCAGGCGCTTTTCCTGGACAACATCACCGGCTCGCTGGAAGCCGGCAAACGCGCCGACCTCCTCTTACTAGACCTATCTTCCCTGCACCACTCACCACGTTTCCGCCGCGATGAGAACAGTCCCTACGCGCAAATCGTGTATGCTGCCAAGGCCTGCGACGTGACCGATGTCATGGTCAACGGTCGCTGGTTGATGCGCGAGCGTCGGTTGTTGACTCTGGACGAAACCTCGCTCGTGCAAGCCGCGCAAGAGTACGCTCGCCGTATTGATGCTTTCCTTATCGAACGCGAGCGCTCTGTCTACTCCAAACTGATTGCCCTAGGAGGCTCACAGGAGGAAGAATCGTACGAGGTGCAACTCAAGGTTGCCATCCGCGAAGCGGAAGGCGTGCTGGCCGCTCTGCGTCGGCCGGAGATTGAAATTGTACGTCACAAGCACTACCACCAGCACGATGTCTACTTCCACTTTGCCGACCCGAATCAAGGGCGCTTACGTTACCGCGAAGATGAGTTGATTGACCCTCGCGGCGAAATCCAAAGTGTGCGCGCTCGCCTGACCCTGATTGGCCCGGCGCGTGAAGCCGAATTGGGGCAACAGGTTATCCTCTCGCGCATCCGTTACTTCGCTCCGGCGACGAACAGCCTGCGCTTCTACCGCGAATACTTCAAACCGGCCGGCGAAACCCCGATTGACAAAGACCGCTTGCGCTGGCTCGTGCGCTATCAGAACACGGAATTTTACGTCAATCTCGATCGCGTCGAGAATCCACCGCTGGGATATTATCTGGAAATCAAATCGCGTACCTGGAGCCGCAAGGACGCCGAACGCAAAGCACAACTCGCCGCGCAACTATTACAGTTCCTGGGAGGCACACCACAAGCCGCCATCCGACAGGACTACGTGGAACTCATCACGCGCAACTGAGTTCCCCTCTCGTGTCCAACGAAACCCAAGCGACCCCTCCATAGCTTTTAAGGGATGTGATGTTTTTCACATAGCAGTCAGCTTGTTCCTCACTTGACGGAAAATCGGTTTGCGTGGATACTTAATTTGTCATACAAGAGGACAAGATGCCCCCGCGACATTTTCTTGCTATTGCCGATTACTCGCCGGCAGAAATTCAAGAACTGCTCGACCTTGCCGTCGCCCTCAAACAGGAGTATTTTGCCGGCGGCAATCCGCCTCTGCTCCAAGGCAAAGTGCTGGGAATGATTTTTCAAAAACCCAGCCTGCGGACGCGCGTGTCGTTCGATATGGCCATGCGTCACTTAGGAGGAGATGCGCTCTATCTGTCCCCGCAAGAGGTTGGCCTGGGACAACGGGAGGCGATTGCGGATGTGGCGCGCGTCCTTTCCGGCTATGTCCACGCCATCATGGCGCGCGTTTTCGACTACGCGCATATCTTGGAACTGGCACGCTGGTCTTCTGTCCCCGTGATCAATGGATTGAGCGATTACAACCACCCTTGCCAAGCACTGGCCGATGCTCTGACCATTCAAGAACGCTTCGGCCGCGCGCCCGGTCTAAACGTAACATTCGTCGGCGACGGCAACAATGTCGCGGTATCGCTGATGCACATCTGCGCCAAACTCGGATGGAATTTCACCATCGCCTGTCCCCCGGGTTACGATTTGAACCCCCAAGCGGTCGAAATGGCAAAGGAGTTCGCGGCAGCCTCGGGCAGCCGGCTACGTTTCCTGCGCGATCCGCACGAGGCGGCGCGCGGCGCGCAGGTGATCTATACCGACACCTGGATTAGTATGGGGCAAGAGGAGGAAACGGAAAAACGCTTGGCGGTTTTCCCGCCCTATCAAGTCAACGCGCAGTTGGTCGCAGAGGCAGACAACGAGGTAATCGTGATGCACTGTCTTCCGGCACACCGCAATCAGGAACTGACCGATGAGGTCGCCGATGGCCCGCATTCGGTCATTTTCCAACAGGCGCACAACCGCCTTCATGCACAGAAAGCGATTCTGGTTCGCTTGTTGGACGCGAGGTGATCCTGCACCCAGGCATTTCGAGAAATTCCTACCGTCTCTGCTCACCTACACAGGGCGTTTCTAGAGACCCAGCGCAGAGGCGGTTTTTCATGTCCATATTACTGACGAATCGGATGGCGTGATGCGATCTCGGGATTACATTGCTCTGGAAGAACAATATGGCGCGCACAACTATCGTCCGTTGGATGTCGTCCTGACGCGCGGCGAGGGGGTTTGGGTATACGATGTGGAGGGTCGCAAGTACCTGGACTGGTTGAGCGCCTACTCGGCGCTCAACCAGGGGCACGTGCATCCGAAAATCCTGGCCGCGTTTCAGGAGCAGGCAGCCCGTCTTACACTAACCTCGCGCGCGTTCTACAACGATCAACTCCCTTTATTCTACAAAGAGATTTCCGAGCTGACAGGTTATGAACGCGCATTGCCCATGAACAGCGGCGCGGAAGCAATAGAAACCGCTCTGAAACTGGCGCGCAAATGGGGATACTGCGTCAAAGGCGTGCCGCGTTATCAGGCCGAAATCATCGTCTGCGCCGACAACTTTCACGGACGGACGATCACCACGATCTCGATGTCCACAGAGCCGCTTTACCGCCGGGAATTCGGCCCGTTTACCCCAGGGTTCGTGACGGTACCCTTCGGGGATGCGCAAGCCCTGGAAAAAGCCATTACGCCAAACACGGTCGCCTTTCTGGTGGAGCCGATTCAAGGGGAAGGGGGAGTCCTTGTCCCGCCGGCCGGCTACCTTCACGCCGCCGCTGAGATCTGTCGAAAACATCGGGTGCTGTTCCTCGCAGACGAGATTCAAACCGGTCTGGGACGTACGGGGAAACTCTTCGCCTGCCAGCACGAGGCAGTGCGCCCAGACATCACGATCATCGGCAAGGCGCTTGGGGGCGGTTTCTATCCCGTCTCCGCTATCCTGGCCGATTCCTCCCTGCTGGACCTGTTCACGCCTGGGGAGCACGGCTCAACCTTTGGCGGCAATCCCTTGGCGGCAGCCGTCGCGCGTGCAGCATTGCGGGTCCTTGTGGAAGAACGACTTCCTGAACGCGCGGCGGCCCTAGGCGAATACCTTATGGAACATTTGGTCGAGATTCCCAGCCCCCACGTAAAAGAAGTGCGTGGCAAAGGATTACTAATTGGTATAGAATTGAAGAAAGAAACCGACCCGGCAAGAGTATTTTGTGAGAAACTGCGCGCGGAGAGTATCCTAGTTAAGGACACCCGCGAACGCGTGATTCGCCTCGCGCCTCCGTTGACCATTGAGCAAGAGACGATCGACTGGGCGCTGCCGCGAATCCGCCGGGTTCTCATGGCTCCGTAAAATCGCTGCCAGCGCGTCAGAGGCGCGCGATAGTTTATGCAAGTTTGGAGGATGATTATGAATATCGGTATTCCAAAGGAGCACAGACCGAACGAGTTTCGCGTCGGTCTCTCGCCGGCTGGCGTGGAATTGCTTTGCCAGCACGGCCATACAGTATATGTGGAACACGATGCCGGTCTGGGAGCCGGCTTCACGGATCAAGAGTACGAACGCGCCGGAGCGCAAATCGTTTACGCCACGCACGAACTGTTTATGCGTTCGAATCTGATCCTAAAAGTCAGCCGCCCAACGCAAGAAGAGGTGGAAATGATGCCGGTCGGGGCAGCCGTGGCCGGTCTGTTGCATTTGGCGGCCGCGCCGCGCGAACGCGTGGAAACGCTCTTGCAACGCAAGATTACCACGATTGCCTATGAGCAAATCCGCGAGGCGGATGATTCCTTGCCGGTACTGCGTCCCTTTAGTCAAATTTGCGGTACTATGACGGCGACGATCGCGGCGCGTCTGCTACAATCGGATCAAGGCGGTAAGGGAACGCTGCTGGGAGGAATCCCCGGCGTGCCTCCGGCGGAAGTGGTCATTCTTGGCGCAGGCGTGGCCGGATGTTGTGCACAGCGCGCCTTCAGCGGACTGGGCGCACACGTAACAATGCTAGATATGAACATGAAGGCGCTTCAGCGTGTCGCTGAACGCACACCTGCGCCCGTGACCATGATCGCTACCCGTCGTAACATTGAGCGTGCTTGCGCCTATGCCGATGTCGTGGTCTGCGCTGTACTCGTACCGGGACAACGTGCTCCCATCGTAGTCCCAAGAGAAATCGTCCAGAAAATGAGGCCTCGCTCGGTCATCATTGATTTGAGTATTGACCAGGGAGGCGGTGTGGAAACTTCACGCCCAACGACGCATCAGCAGCCAACCTATGTGGAAGAGGGCATTATTCATTACTGCGTTCCGAACATCCCCAGCGTTGCAGCGCGCGCCGCGACGCACGCGTTCGTCAACGCGGCCATGGAATACCTTTTGACCCTAGCCGATAGCGGAATCGAACAGGCAATTACAGAAAATCTCGCATTGTCCAGAGCGGTATGCACCTATGCCGGACAATTGCGTAATCTTACCCTACTGAGTGGAGGCACTCATGGATTGGAATAGCATTTATCGTTCGCGCGTGACCTCTGCCGAAGAGGCTATACGTGCCATCAAACCGGGGAATCGGGTTTTTATGACCGGCAACGCTTCGGTTCCGCAGAAGCTGCTGGCCGCGCTGGTGGACTATGCTCCGGAGCTGCACGATGTGGAAATCTGCCAGGCGTTATCGGTTGGACCAGCAGATTACGTACGCCCGGGCATGGAGAAGCACATTCGCGTCAACTCGATGTTCATCAGCGCCAACGTGCGCCAGGCCATCTGGGAAGGCCGGGCCGATTTCACGCCGGTACTTCTTTCCGAGTTTCCCTTGCTTTTCAAGAACAAAGTGCTGCCGGTAGATGTAGCGCTTGTGCATGTCTCCCCGCCCGATGAACACGGCTTCTGTTCCTTCGGCGTCGAAGTCGGGCCGACGAAGTCGCCGGCCGAATCGGCCAACATTATCATCGCCGAGGTCAACGAGCAAATGCCGCGCACGTTGGGCGATTCTTTCATCCACGTCAGCCGTCTGAACTACATCGTGCCGGTGGACTACCCGCTTCCCGAGGTTGTCATGAACGAGGGGAAGGACGATGAGGTCGTGCGCAAGATCGCAGAGTATACGGCCGAGTTAATTCCAGACAACGCCACCATGCAGATGGGCATTGGCGCTATTCCGGATACCATCCTGTCGTTTCTCGATAACAAGAAAGATCTAGGAATCCACACGGAACTCTTCTCCGATGGCGTGGTGCGGCTGGTGGAGGCCGGCGTCATTACCAACGCGCGCAAGACGCTCCACCCAGGTAAAATCGTGGTCGGCTTCCTGATCGGCACGCAGAAACTCTACCGCTGGGCGCACAACAACCCCTTGTGCGAATTTCACCCCACAGAATACATTAACGACCCGTTCGTGATTGCCCAAAACGAACGCATGGTGGCGATTAACTCCGCGATCGAAATTGACTTAACCGGTCAGGTCTGCGCCGATAGCATTGGCCCCAAGTTCTTCAGCGGAGTCGGCGGGCAACTGGATTTCATCTATGGCGCCTCGCGTTCTAAAGGTGGCAAGCCGATTATCGCCATGCCCAGCACAACCATCGGTAAAGACGGTAAACTGATCAGCAAAATTGTGGCTACCCTGAAGCCGGGCGCAGGCGTGGTGACAACGCGCAATCATGTCCACTACCTTGTGACCGAATATGGCATAGCCGACTTGTACGGCAAATCCATTCGTCAGCGAGCGCACGCACTGATCAACATTGCCCATCCCGACTTTCGCGATGATCTGAGAAAACAGGCAAAGGAATTAAACTGGATTTAAGTCTCATGGGACGGCGAGCAAAAATCATCGCCACGATCGGGCCAGCCTGCCAAGATGAGGCGACATTAGAACGGATGATACTGGCCGGGATGGATGTGGCGCGCTTGAACTTCTCCCACGGCGACCACGACACGCATGCTACATGGGCCTCGCGCCTGCGCTCCATAGCTGCTCGTCTAGGACGGCCGCTGGCTATTCTGCAAGACTTGCAGGGGCCAAAGATTCGGGTTGGCAGCCTGCCGCATCCACTGGCCCTGGCCGCCGGCCAGGAAATTGCGCTCTACCCGGCAGGAAGCAAGGCGGTCGCCTTCGCGGAAGTCTCGCCCTCGATTCCGGTGGATTTCGCCGAGCTGTTCAACGCCGTCCGGCCCGGCGACCGCATCTTGCTCGACGATGGACGAGTAGCGTTGCGAGTCGAACAGACAAGGCCGGATGGCATTTCCGCACGCGTCGAGATAGGCGGCATGCTTTCCTCCCACAAAGGCATCAACCTGCCAGGCATAACCCTGGATATTCCGGCTTTCACAGAGAAGGATGCCGCCGATCTGGCTTTTGCTCTGTCGTTAGACATCGAGGCGGTTGCCATTTCCTTCGTCCGCCGGCCAGAGGATGTCTTGCAGGTGCGCCAGGCGATCGCGGAAAGCGCGCCGAGGCAGCCGCCAATGGTAATCGCCAAGTTGGAACGCCCAGAGGCGCTGGACCACCTGGATGCCATTCTAGAGGTGGCCGACGGCGTCATGGTAGCACGCGGGGATTTGGGCGTAGAGATGTCTCCGGAGGATGTCCCTGGCGTGCAAAAGCGCGTCGTGCGCGCGGCCAATCGCAAAGGGAAAGTTGTCATCACAGCCACGCAGATGCTCGAATCCATGATTCACAACCCGCTGCCAACGAGGGCGGAAACTTCCGACGTAGCCAATGCCATCTTCGACGGCGCCGACGCCGTGATGCTTTCCGGCGAGACCGCTGTGGGAAAGTATCCCTTGCAGGCTGTCCAAATGATGGATCGCATCATCTGTCAGGCAGAGGCAGATTTCAATGAATGGGGGAGAAAAAGGGAATGGGTAGTAGATGCGTGGGACGATGCCTTAGCGGTAACGCGTGCGGCTTGCGAACTGGCAGAGGATAGAGATGTGACAGCAATCGCCGTGTTCACGCGCGGTGGCCGCTCTGCCTGGTTAATGGCACGGGCGCGTCCGCGCGTGCCCGTGCTGGCGTTTACTTCAGAGAAATCCATCTACCGGCAACTGGCTTTGGCGTGGGGCGTAGAAGCGCACATGGTGCCGTTCGTCAATACCGTAGATGAGATGGTAATCTGCATTGAGAACGCTTTGCGCGCCAGCGGTCGCGTCCAGGCCGGTCAACAGGTCGTCCTCGTCTGCGGCTATCCGGTGGGTGAACTCCGGCCGCCGAATATGGCTCTGCTGCATACTATTCAGCAAGGGTAATCGCCAACAGAATCGCCTCGGGGCCGCTTGGGTATGACGGCCCCGAGGGAGGCGAAAACGAATGTCAAAGAGGCTTGCCTGACCTTGCCTGTCATTTCCGTGTTTGGTCGGCCTGCGGCCAAGGAATCTCCACCGGTTTGGTATAGCCGTGCTTCTCAACGGCATAGAGCCAGCCTTTCGAGGAGGCAGAACATCCTGGTTCATCGGTTACTGTGTAGGTAGTATGGTACTGGTCTGGTAGTGAAACGGTCCACCAGAGATAAGTGCCGTTTTGACAAACCCAGGCCTCGATAAAGTAGCCGCGGTCGTCGTCCTCCGTCATCCAGACCTCATTCCAGCGAATCGTGACCTCGTTCCCCTCGCGATAGGCGCGCACACCGCTGGGCGGTTCATACAGGACGCTCGGTCCAGGCAGGCGCACTTCCTGATAGACCAGGCGGGTAATATCGCCCTCCACCTCCACTACAGAAGGCGACACCCAGCAAGCATAATGAATCTTGTCCGGTCGCACGTAAAGCCAATTACTATAACGAAAGCGACCCCATACGAGGCCTGTATCCCCCTTGTAAAGATCGGCAGCGTGCAAGTATGCCTTGGAAGGCCCATAGCGGCAATGCGCCTGCATTTTCACGCGGAAGGTGGGGAAAGCAAAGGTGGGGGTCGGCGTGATGGTCGGTGTGGCCGTGTCGGTGGGAGTGAGTGTAAAGGTAAACGTAGCGCTCGGCGTGAAGGTGAACGTCGGAGTAAAGGTAGAAGTTGGGGTAAAGGTGTTCGTTGGGGTCAAGGTGAAGGTGGGGGTTGGCGTATGAGTTGGCGCAAAGAGAGGCAACCGCGACGGAGTACACGCAGCGGAGAACAAAACGATGACCAGGCCAAGCCAAAGTCCGGGAAAGGGCTGCAAGGAAGAGAGTCGCATCGGTATCCTAGGAAAACGCAAGTCAACTACACAAATCCACGCCCGATGGGAAACCACGTTGCTTCTTCGAGCACTGTTCTGGTTGCACACTACGGGCCAAAGATTTGTAGCACACGTAGGACAGAAGGAATATGACCGAACAAGACACTAGGGTACGACCACTTTGCACTCGTACCACTGCGCGACCGTGACGCCGCCTTTAAAACGCGCCGCGACCACGAAACTCAGGGGCACGCCGTCGGCAAAAGCGGCTGTTGTGGAATCTTTGCCGCGCAGAGTCAGATACAACGTCGCCGACGTCCCACGGCCGGCCCGATCGTTCCCTTCAAAAACCACGTAGCGCCCCGGATACTGGGGAGCCGGCATCGCCACTGCGAAAAGGTATTCGGCTTCACTGGTTACCCGAATCGCAATCGTGTACGTCTCGCCAACGTTCAAGGCGGCGGGAAGAGGGGTAAGCAGGTCAAAGGAGACCAGCGGCGAGGAAGGTGGTTGCGGCGCCGCGGCGACCGGAACCGGCGCCAATCCGAAAACAAAGGCCAGAGCCAGAAGACGAGCAAGCAACCTCATGACAACCTCCTCTCCATAACATACCGAGAAATTAACCTCTTGTCATTTTGGTATATTGTACTATACTACAACACAGAAAAAATCTTCTTTTTCGGAGGCACACCATGTTCGATACAATGTTGCAGGAGCAGGAAGCGGATAAGCCTCCCGATCCGCGCCCGCGTTCGGCGGGACCGTGGCGGGTGGCAGTATTAGCCAATGTCAAGGAAAGAGGCAAGCCTCTTCCGCCGGATGTTCCCCCTGACGCGGGCGCTGACTATGACTATATCGAAACCATCAACAGCATCCGGGCCGCCATCGAGAGCGATGGTCATCAGACGGTTTTTATTCCGGCTGATCGGGATTTACCTTATGCCCTAAAGGAAGTCCGCCCGGATATTTGCTTTAACATTGCCGAAGGATTGGGGGGAGACGCTCGCGAGGCGCAAACGCCGGCCTTGCTGGAGATGTTGCGCATCCCCTATACGGGCTCGCGCGTGCTAACCAACGCGATCGCACTGGACAAGACATTGACCAAACGCATCTGGCGCGATCGCCGTCTGCCGGTGGCGCCTTTTCAGGAATTTACGTTTGGCGATGAACCACTGCGGCCGGAACTGCGTTTTCCACTCTTCGTCAAGCCGGCGCGCGAAGGCACCGGCATGGGCGTGGATGCCAATGCCGTTGTGCACAACGAGGCAGAACTGCGAGAACGTGTGGCCTACCTCATCCGCGCCTATCAGCAACCGGCGCTGGTAGAAACGTTCCTGCCGGGGCGTGAATTTACCGTCGGCATTCTGGGACGCCCCGACGCACCGATGTATTCACGCCACCCGGAATGGTACGATGCGGACGGTTTCCATCGCTTCCCGGTGCTCGAGCTGGACAGCAGTGTCTCGGTAACGCCGGGAATCTACAGTCAGATGGCAAAATCACAAGAGATCGGTTCGGAAGGCGCGCCGCTCTACCTCTGCCCTGCGCCCATTGACCCGGAATTGACTCGCAAGTTGCAATATCTGGCCTACCGCGCCCATGCGGTCCTCGGCGCGCTGGACGTTTCGCGTACCGACATCCGCCTCGACGCAGAAGGGCAACCGCGCTTGCTTGAGATCAACCCCTTGCCGGGCCTTACACCCGATTACTCCGATCTTTGCCTCATGGCCAAGGCGGAAGGCATCGCTTATGAGGATCTGATTTTGGAGATTCTGTACCTTGGGGCCTCGCGCTGGGGATTGGTACCACCGCGCGAGGTTTTCCTCCCCCGGCGAAAACGCGCCCCTATGCCCCTGAGCATGATGCCGGTGATCCGTTAAGGCGACTATCTCACGAGGCGGGAGAGCCAAATCTCCCGCCTTTTCTTTTCTCCCTGTGTAGCGGGAATGGCAATCAGAACAACGGTGATATTATCGCGTCCACCGCGCCGACAGGCTAGTTCTATCAAACGATCTGCCGCAGCGCGCAGAGAAATCGGGGAGTTCCCCCGGCAAGCGGGAAACCGCAAAAGGCGCGCGAGCTCATCGTCTTCGACTTCGTCCGTAAGACCATCTGTACAGAGCAAGAGAATATCCGCCGGCGCCAATCGCATCCCTTGATTCAGGCATGCCTGCGTATCACTCTCGCGATCACGCATACGCAGACGCATATCCGCTTGAGGTGGCGCAGCCGATCCCAAGTAACGACGAATGACATGATAGTTTGGATGCCGACGCGCAGAACGAGCGTCTAAAATGCCTTTCTCAACGGCCTCCTGAATCCAGGTATGATCCGTGGTCAGACGGTGCAATTGATCGCCGCGCAAGAGGTAAATCCGCGAATCGCCCACCCAGGCTGCGTACAAACGATTGCCAATAATCAGCACGCAGGCGCATGTCGTGCCCATTCCTAGACGTTCCTCGCTACACGCTTGCACACTGATTTCCCGACCGGCAGCCTGAATCGCATAGTGCAACGTTTCCAGGGGTTGTTTGCCGTCACTGAGAGCAACGATATGACTGATGGTATTCACTGCGATCTCCGCGGCGACCTCCCCCGCGCGATGACCACCAATACCATCGGCTACAACCGCAAAGAGCGCCGGCGTGTGGTCGTCCACGCCAAGTCGGTACGCGGTCACAGCAAAACGATCCTCGTTTTGCTTATCAGTCAGCCCTGCATGAGACCGGGCAACTACATGGAGATGGGAGCGAGGCAGACGTATCATGAGTCTATTGGAAAATGACGAGGATGCAGTTGGGGAAGAGGATGGCGTAGGGTAAAGCGGTAGATATAACGGCCCAGATGGATCAAATCGCCATGCCGCAGCAAACAGGGATGCTCAATTTTCTCGAAGTTAACCCAAGTGCCGCTGACGGATTGTTCGTCTTGAATGTAAAACGAATCGCCGCGCGGAAAAATCCGGGCGTGGCGCGGGGAAACCGACGGATCGTTCAATACAATCTCCGCCTTGACCGGGTCAGAGCCGAAGGTGACTTCACCACCAAGAGGTATCGGCGTGGCAGTCATGGGCTGACCGTCCTCGTTCACGCGGACTAGTACAGCAGGAACGTGTCTCCATGACTTCCGAGCGGCCCGGCCGGGCTGACGCGCGGAAGATACCGGCTGAGTCAATACATCCGATGCCGCGCGCGGAGATCGGCGTCTCCGCAATTGACTTGGGCGAATGCCGCTCAGCGCGATGGTCAACACCAAACCGGCCACAAAAACCACAGCGCCAATGACCCACCCCAAATGTCTTCTTAGCCAACCGGCCGGCGGTTGGGCTACGATCACGGTGACAGGCGTCGCCGCGCTGATTTGCGAGAGACCAAGCACGTCCATTGCTTCGACTTGAAGCAAATGCTGCGCAGTTGCCTCATAGCCACTCAAATCCCAGGAAAACGTGTTCCACGGTTCCTCTGTGTTCTGATCCACTGCCTGTCCATCCACATATAAGACCGTACGAATCAACGGACGTGGATGACCATCCGGAAACTCTACGATAATCTCCAATTCCTGAAGGGAAGGCGTCAACAAAGACGGATCGCATTGTCCAACTTGTGGGCACTGTCGCACAATTTGGATAGGTGGCGAAACAAGAAAGGGATTGGGCGGTTGAACATTCAGGTTAAAGGACAGTGGGGCAGTAGTGTACACCTGTTCCTGGTGCAAGACGGTGATCGTCAGCGTATGGCTGCCCGAAGCAGTAATGGCCGACGCATACTGAAGACGATAGGTGCGCCGCAGAGGCGCCAAGTAAGTTTCAGGATCGGGCAACGGCTCTTGCCCTGAAAAGGTAGCAAATTGCCCCCCTGTTTGCAACGCAAGGTCTTTCAACACAGTAGCGCGGCTTGTGGCAAAGTAGGCAGCCGACCCAGCAATCCAGACGTGGACGCGAATATGGAGTGCGGAGGCCTGCCTGGCAAGATCTTGCAACACCACGCTCTCCTCTCTCGAAGATGGCACTGAAGTGACAAACAGAACAACTCGCTTCATCCCTGCCTGCGGAAGCGGATCGTTGGCAGCAGCCAGGGCGCGGGCCAGAACATCCAAGGTAGGGGCCAGCTGCTGCAAGGGCGGTTGGAACGAGACGAGAAAGTCACGTAAGTCTTGCAACGTTTCCGGATGAGTGATAGCATGGTCGGCATTCGTGACCACAGAAATGTCATCCTGAGAAGCATCTTGCTGAATAACCGCCCACTCTGTCAGCAAGGCGGCGATTTTTGCGTAGCGTGAAACGCCGTAGGCGTCGCGCCTGGCAAATTCGGGGCCAAGGTTGAGAGCGAGGACAAAACGCACGCCCGGTTGCAGCTCTGTCAGGGAAAGCACCGGGCGCGATAGTCCATCCTCATAGACAGTAAGTTGCTCTGCTTTCAAGCCAGGGAGGACATTGCCGTTCTCATCATATACGTCCAACCCGACTTGCATGGTCGGGAACGCATCGGTAGCAAAGTCGTAGACTTCCGCCCAACCGCCAGTAGCCGCGCGCGCAGGGAGAGCGCCAAGGAATAGCAGCAGGAAAAGGGGGAGAAAAAACGTCCTTCGCATGAAACGCAGCTATATTAATCCTGGCACGTTCTCTTGTTCCTGCAAAGGTCTTGTAAAGTTGATCGTGTACGTCCACACCCCGCCCGCATGCCGGAGAAAGTGAAAGCCCGCCGACATCGCACGACGACGAGTTTCCCACGGGAAAGGGTAGTCAGGGTCAATGAATTCTTCGGTAATCGATAGCACACCGCCAGGGTGGAGCACGCGGTATAATTCACGGAAAGCGCGGCTTTTTCCTCGGACTTCGGCCATAACGCTGATGGCGAACGCGCGATCGAAGCAACGATGGGCCAGCGGCAGGAATTCCGCGTCGGCTACCAGGATTCTTACATTCGCCAGGCCGGCGTTTTGTACTCGCCGCGCCAGTTGACGAGCCATATCGAGTTGGATGTCAACAGCAAGAACCAATCCCTGCGCCCCAACGCGGTAAGCAGCCTGTTCGGTAAAAACGCCCACTCCCGGTCCAAGCTCCAGCACTCGTTCGCCGGCTTGAAATCCAATGCGATCTGGCGTCTTGCGTAAATAGCAGCGACGAAACGGGCTATTCAACACCCAGCCCAACGAAGCCGGGCAGGGCGCGGCAAAATGGACGAGATCGGCAATACGGGCTACGATTTTCATTCCTACGAGCCAGAGAAAGGTCAGCCCGAGTAGCAAGACGACGAGAAGACGCCATAGCATATAGTAAATTGTAGCATACTCAAGAGGCAATCGCGAGAAGCGTCCCGCAGGATTGATCCACATCGCCTTCGGCGGCGAAAGGAAGGAATGTCACCCTAAAAGGCGCACGTGCGGCAAGGAGAGCAAATAAGGTGAAAACCGTCTTGCATGTGACTATTGGCGTTCTGATAGGGCTATTGGCAGCAGGTTTGCTCCGGTTGGCTTCCGCGCCTGCACCTGGGCAACCGATCACTTTATTGTCAACGCCGACGCCCTCACCAATCAAAGTTTACGTAACGGGGGCGGTGGTCTCTCCAGGCGTATATACCCTTATGCCGGGCAGCCGAGTGGAGGACGCCGTAGAAGCCGCCGGCGGCTTCATGCCAGACGCAGCCAGCGAGCAAGTCAACCTGGCATCGTTGCTCTGGGATGGAGCGCAGATTCACATTCCTCACATTGCAGCAAGCTCGCGCGTCGGTAGTGGGCGTATCAACATAAACACGGCCAGCGCCGAGGAACTAGCGACGCTGCCAGGAATTGGGCCAACGACAGCGCAGAAGATCGTGGAATACCGTCTCCAGCACGGGCCGTTCCGTACAATTCAAGATATTCAGAACGTGCCGGGCATTGGACCGGTCACATTCGCTAAGATTCAAGACTACATCACCGTGGGGCCATGATGATTGACCACTTTGGCCTGCTGGCGCCGTTCTACGATTCCCTGTTCACCCGTAAAACAGATGCCTTCCTGTTGGAATTGGCGAACCTCCCAGAAAAGGGATGCATCCTTGACGCTGGAGGTGGCACAGGGCGGATCACCCAATCGCTCGTGAAAGAGGGGAGACAAATCATCATCGCCGATTCCTCGTTCGCCATGTTACGGCAAGCGGTCAAAAAGAGATTATCGGCAATCCATGCCTACACCGAATGCTTGCCCTTTGACGATGAGGTGTTCGACCGCATCTTGGTTGTGGACGTCCTCCATCACGTCTACAACCAAAAGCAGACCGCCGGCGAACTCTGGCGCGTCTTGCGCCCAGGAGGACGTGTTGTTATCCTGGAACCAGATATAGAACACCCGGCCGTATGGGCATTGGCCTTGTTCGAAAAACTAGCCCTAATGCGCAGCCATTTCCTGCGACTCCCACAGGTTCTTGCGCTTTTTCCGGCGGTTGGCGCAAACAAGAGCGGAAGAACATACCGCTACAACTTTGGTGTGGTTATCGAAAAAGTCAGGTGAAAACCGTTGCACATTTCTGTTGATTTTGCTACAATGGATTTCAAGCATCTAAGGCTCTTACATTTGAACATTCTTCACAATTCTTATAAGGAGGACAAATGGACGAGAAACTCAAAAAAGCACGCAGATTCGGCCTCTGGTTGGTTGTGCTCTTTGCCGTCGTCTTCGCAGTCGTGACAGCCATCATGTACATGATGGTACAGCCGCTGACCGGCGGCGCTGGAATCGCTGCGATTGGGCAAGCTCTGGCCCAAAGTTGGTTCATTTACCTCATCACGGCAGTTATCCTGCTAGCCGCCTACTTCATATACCGCGCCATTGCGCTGAAGAAGTAGGACTCCGGTTTATCGCAAAACCGGTTTTCCCACCCCGCCCCGGCTCTTAACCCCCCGGTTACCGGGGCATCTATTTTTTAATCGCTGCCGCTCAGGATTCTTGTGGTTCATTCTCCCAGAACGTTTGGAGCAATTTCCTCGCCTGAGACAGTTTCTGACGCGGAACGAAGACCTCTACCTGCCCCAGACCGCCAATAGTAACCGGGTAGACCCAATGACCAACGCCCTCCTGGAACAGTGCTACTTCTACACCGTGCGCCTCCAGATAACTTGCGAGCCAATCGGCGTGCAAGCGGCCCTGCACCTCTGTCAGCTTTGCCCAGGAAGTCATAGGTCATCTCCAGACGAAAAGAAAGAGCAATGCGAACATCGCATTCTTTTTGCGGCATATAGGCAACAAGCCGTGGGCCGAGCAAGAAAGCCTAGTTGCCGTGATCTTGGGCAAAAACCCACGGGCGCTCGAAAAAGACGATACCTCCGTGCCATGGGCGTTCACCCTAGGTTCAACCATCTGGCAGCAAGACGAGGCAAGTCAGCCAGCGAACCGATTCGAGTCGTACACGGCGGCAGTGATTCAAGGAACAGGCGTCCGTACGCTTTTGTCAACACGCGGCGGTCGAGAATGGTCACCACACCGCGATCAGACTGGGTGCGAATCAGGCGCCCAAACCCCTGACGAAAACGCAAGATTGCCTCCGGTAAATGGTACTCCTGAAAAGGGTCTTCAAACATTTCCGAACGCGCCGCCACCAATGGATCCGATGGAACAGCAAAAGGCAGCTTGACAATGACCAGCACGGATAAGGCCTCTCCAGGCACGTCCACGCCTTCCCAAAAAGAACGGGCGCCCAACAAGACGGCGCGTTCTGTGCTCTTGAATGTCTCAAGCAGGGTGTTCGGTGAAGCGCCTTCGCCTTGCTCGTAAACGATGATGCCGGCCCGTGCCAGAGGGGCCGTGATCGCGCGCGAGGTGCGCTTCAGTTGCGCGTACGAGGTAAAGAGGGCCAACGTACGCCCGCCGCTTGCACGACACAGCTGGACAAGCGCCCGTTCCACCTGATACTGGTACTCCGATGTGTGCGGCTCGGCAATATCATTCACAATGTAAAGCAGGGCGGCATTCTCATAGTCGAACGGCGAACCAAGAGCCAGTTCCTCCGCCTCATCTGCACACAGACTGTTGCGCAGGTAATCGAACGCCCCGTTTGTAGTCAGCGTGGCGGAGGTCAAGATAACACTAGATTTTTCATGCCAGAGGTACTTTTCCACGAAGGGGCCCACGCGCACCGGAGCCGCGTTCAAAGCCACATGTCCATCGTTCGCGCCGATTTCCACCCAATAAACATAATCCTTATGAGGGGTGCTCATCAGCGCATGGAGCATATTGCGGGCATCCAGCAGGCGTCGGTAGATGCTCCCCAAATCGCCGATGATACCCTCCATCTCTTCCACACCGGCAGCATACATATCGCCGGCATCTTGCTGAATTTCGCCGAGTAAAGCAACCAGCAAGGACAGCGTCTCTTCGCCGGCATCCCAGGCGATTTCGACCTCATCCCAACCGGGCAGGGTACGCGTGGACGGCAAAACACGTTGTTGATAGGCATAGAGGCTGTCTGGCTGCCCCTCGCGTTGCAATGCCAAGAAATTGGCCAGGGTCTCGAAGTAAACGCGCATTTGTTCCTGCAACCGCCAGGCCAGGTTTGCAGCGCGTTCTACTTTTTGTTGGAGGACAGCGTAATCCGAGGGGCGAATCTGATTCCGGGCCATCTGAAGCAGGTCGCCAAGAACATAGCCAGAAGCGGTGCTGACTTCGCGCAGGAGGCATTCCAAATCTCTCTGCGTCAGGCGCAGGCTCATAGCATCCGTGGTAGCCGATTCTAAATGATGCGCCTCGTCCACGATCAGATAGTCGTACTCCGGCAGGACACGGTTGCCGGTGGCAGCATCGGTCAGAAGCAAGGCGTGATTGACAACCAGGAGGTGAGCATCTTCCGCAGCCTGACGGGCCAGAAAGAAGGGACAACCCCCTTCCTGACGTTCGATGCAGACATCAGGAGAACAATTCTCATCTTCCGCAGAAAGACGCGTCCATACCTCGCGTTCAGCCGGGCCGTTGAGATTGATCTCGGCGCGATCGCCGCTCGCGCCGCAGTAAAGCCAGACTAGAATCTTCCCCAGGACGCGCATCTCTTCGGCATTACGCGGGCCATGTTTGCGAAGCATGTCCAGCCGACGCGGGCAGATGTAGTTCGAGCGGCCTTTCAATACCGCCGCGCGCAGGTCGAGGCCGAGCGCCGCGCGCAAGTCGGGAATGTCCTTTTGAATCAGTTGATCCTGGAGATTGATGGTGTTCGTCGAAATAACGACGCGCGTATGATTCTGCAGAGCAAACAAGGCAGCCGGTACAAGGTAGGCAAACGACTTGCCCACGCCCGTCCCGGCTTCGACCAGCAAATGCTGACGCCGCGAAAGCGCCGTCGCCGCCGCGCGCAACATGGCAATTTGCTCGGGGCGGTGTTCATAGTTGGCAAAATAAGCAGCAAATGGTCCTCCGTATTCGAGCAATGAGACTGTTTCCTCCACATCCAGGGGTATCGGGTCGTCGGGAATGCGCAGCGGAGGGCCTTTAGGTTTCTCCGAGGGGAAGCGGAAAAAGTGCGCGCTACGCCGATCGCCCTTTCCACGAACGCGCTCATTCTGGCGCGCCCGCAGGATTTGCTGAAACGGCCAGGCTCCGTTCCATTCGATTGGATCGCTATGATCCACGATTTCGGCAATCAATTCGAGCGGCAACTGCCTGGCCTCCTCGTACAAACGGAGAAAAATGCCGTGTGTTACGCGTGCATCCTCCAGAGCGCGATGCGTGGCAGGCAAAGGAACCCCCAACGCCCGCCCAAGCGCGCCCAGATTGTAACGTCCGGCAGTCGGGAGAAGCACAGAAGCCATCTCATAGGTGTCGATGTGCTCGTTGAGCTCAAAGAGGCCATATTTGCTGAAAAAGCCCAAGTCAAAGCGGATATTGTGACCGAGAATGGGGGAATCGCCGACGAAATCGGCTAACTCTTGCAATATCTCCTTCAGACGCGGCGCCTGACGCGCCATTTCATCGCTTATGCCGGTCAGGGCTGTGATGAATTCGGGGATGCGGCGGCCAGGGTTGACAAGCGTCGTCCACTCGTCCTCAACGCGGCGGCCATTGAATCGCCGCGCCCCGATTTCGATAATCGCATCCGACTGCGGATCCAGACCGGTCGTTTCCACATCCAGCGCAACAATGGAGGTCATGTCTCTCGCGTTCCCTCAGGCAGCACAGAACGAATCGTTTCCAACATCGTCGAAGGGATGGGTTTCTCCTTTGCCCGTTTCCGCAGGAAATCTTTTAGATCCCTAGCAAGAAGAACGGGGAAAGGCGCATCCTGCACCTCCACGCGCGCCGCTGGATGGTAAAAGACAAGCGCCGCCTGTATCGGCACTTCTATCCCATTCAACGCTCGGCGAAAGAAGCGCCGGGTCAAGTCTATTTCGCTGCGCGCCTCGAGATCAGGCCGACCTATGCTACCCTGACCAAAGAAGCGCAGATACGCCGCGAGAAAGCCTCCGCCCCCTTGACGATAACGTCCCCGCGACCAGGTCACAACACCGGCAGAGGGATAGGGAAGCAACACCCAGACCCCCGCCGGGCCGACCAACAAATGGGAGGCCGGGGTGAGATAATGATACATAGAGTATTCCCGTCCAAGTCCCTTGAGACTCTTATCCAGAACCTGATCGGGACGCGGGGAACGCCCCCAACGGCTGCCAAAATACACCCCAATCTGGGTAAGCAGCAAGGAAACAACCATCAGGAACAAGGTGTACACAAACAGCTCGATGTAGCGGAAGGCCAGGTACGTCGCTATGCCCATCACAACGAGAGCGGCCAGGGTGGTAATTCGGCCAATACGGGCATTGCGCTTGACAAGGCGATGATTGATCACGATCTTCATGTTCTCTCCTCAGGATGGAATCAGGCCGACGACACAAGGGATTTCTGGATAGCATCGCGTAGCGAATCCAGCATACGAGCTTCGACAGCCTCTTTCGCCACACGAACAGCATTCTTGATCGCTATCGCGTCCGAACGGCCGTGACCGATAAACACCAGGCCATTTACGCCCAGCAAAGGGGCTGCCCCATGATCGGAAGGATTCATCAACCTGCGGATACCCAGGAGTGCCGGCTTGACCAATAGGCCGCCCACTTTGACCATCAGCCCGCCGTTCACGACCGCTTCTTTGATCTTGTCCATTAGCAACTTCGCCACAGCCTCGGCTGTTTTTAGGAGAACGTTGCCAGTAAAACCATCGGTGACGGCCACATCCACCCGACCGGAAAGCAACTCTTTCCCCTCAATGTTCCCTACGAAATTCAAATCGCTTTCCTGCAGTAGAGGATAGGCGGCCCTGACCAGTTCGGAACCTTTGCCGGCCTCCTCGCCATTGGAAATCAGACCCACTTTTGGATTCGGCACGCCGAGCACTTTTTCCGCGTACAGCGCGCCCATGACGCCGAACTGGAGCAGGTTTTCCGGTTTACAGTCGGGATTAGCACCGACATCAATGACCACGCAGAAACCGGTTGCCGTTGGAAAGAGAGGAGCCACGCCAGGGCGATCCACGCCGGGAATCACCCCAAGCCGAAAGTACGCCGTCACAGCGGCCGCGCCGGTATTACCGGCGGTAACGAAAGCGTCGGCATCGCCCTTTTTAACCAGGTCAATGCCGATCGCCATCGAATTTCTAGCATTGGGACGGCGCGCTTTTAACACAAGCGCCAATCCCTTGTCCTCCATTGTCAGCACCTCCGGAGCATGAACCACGCGGATGGGCAAATCGCCCGGGTTTTGCGCTGCCAGTATTGGCCCGATTCGGGCCTCGTCGCCAACCAGGATGATTTCCACGCCATACGCACGGGCAGCCATCACCGCGCCGATCACGTCCGGTTCGGGGAAACGGTCGCTCCCCATGGCATCCACAACGATTCGGGTCATGATTTTGCTCCATTCTGCAAGAGTAAACTTGCTTGACAAGCCAACTATCGTGATTATAATACGCCTTGTCTGCGCTGGTGCTGGAATTGGCAGACAGGCATGGTTGAGGGCCATGTGCCGCAAGGCGTGAGGGTTCAAATCCCTCCCAGCGCATCGAGAGGAAGCGACTGTAACGGTCGCTTCCTTTGTTGTTCTGCATCGCTATATTTGATACAATACCACCAGGAGGTGATAGCATGAAGTTCGTCTCTGTGGCCGAAATGCGCGCAATCGAGCAGCAGGCTGACGCCAGCGGATTGACGTATGCGCAGATGATGGCGAACGCCGGTCGCAATCTCGCCGAAGAGGTGCGTCGCCTTGTTCCGACAGAGGACGAAGAAAAGCAAGTCGTCGGTCTGGTTGGTCCAGGGAATAATGGTGGCGACACGTTGGTTGCTCTGTTCCATCTCGCGCAATGGGGTTGGCAGGCGCACGCCTACCTCGTCCAACGCCGTCCGGAGGGGGATGAACTCGTGCAACGGCTGGAACAAGTAGGAGGGAACATCACGCCGGCGCGCGGCGACGAAGGGTTCATCCGCCTACAGGCGCTGGTCGCCTCTGCCGATATTCTACTGGATGGCTTGCTAGGCACGGGGTTCAAGCCCCCTTTGAAGGAAGAGATCGGTCAGGTATTGACCGCGACTCGGTTAGCAATAGCGGCCCTGGAACAGCCGCCGCTGGTAGTTGCTGTGGATTGCCCCTCCGGCGTGGACTGCGACAGTGGCGAGGCGGTCGCCGAGTGCTTGCAAGCCGATGTCACGGTGACGATGGCAGCCGTCAAGCATGGGCTGCTTAAGATGCCTGCCTATGCGCGGGTGGGAGAGTTGCGCGCCGTGCCCATCGGCGCGCTCGACGATCTGCCTGCTTGGAAAAACATTCGAGACGAGGTAGTGGATGAGGCGCTGATGGCCCGCCTCCTGCCCGCGCGTCCATTGAATGCACACAAAGGGACTTTCGGCACAGCAGTGATTGTCGCCGGTTCGGTCAATTACACCGGCGCGGCCTTGCTGGCCGGCAAAGCCGCCTATCGCGCCGGCGCCGGTCTGGTCACAATGGCCATTCCGACACCGCTCCACGCCGCGTTGGCCGGTCAATTGCCGGAGGCCACCTGGATACTCTTGCCGCATGAAATCGGGGTCATCGCCGCCGATGCCGTGGAGGTGCTGGCAGACAATCTCGAACGCGCGACCGCGCTCCTGCTTGGCCCTGGCCTAGGTCTGGAAGATACAACGGCGGAATTTGTCTCCGGTTTGCTGGAGCATGGATCGAGAAAAGGGATACGCGGCCAGATCGGCTTTGTGCGTCGGGATGCACAGAAGGTTGAGAAATCGTTTGTCATGCCGTCGCTGGTCGTAGATGCAGACGCCTTGAAATTGTTGACAAAACTGGAGAACTGGCCGCGTCGTTTGCCCGCGAACACGATTCTCACTCCTCATCCGGGCGAGATGTCCATCCTAACCGGTCTTTCCATAGCAGAAATTCAAGGTAATCGTCTGGAAACCGCTCGCCGCTTCGCGCACGAATGGCAACACGTTGTCGTTCTCAAAGGCGCATTTACGGTTATCGCGGCGCCGGACGGACGGACTTCGACGATACCGATAGCGACGCCGGCGCTCGCGCGCGCCGGCACGGGCGACGTATTAGCAGGGCTTATGGTTGGACTGCGCGCACAGGGAATGGACGCCTACGACGCCGCGCGCGCGGCGGCCTGGATTCACGCCCAAGCCGGTTTACACGCGGCAGAGTGGCGCGGCAGTTCGGCATCCGTTCTCGCCGGCGATGTGCTGGAGATGATTCCGCACATCCTGGCGGAAATCGAGACAATCAGCTGAAAGAGTACGCCGGCTTCCCTCCTACGGCAAAATCTCGTCCAGCGGTTGTGTGGGCGAGGTCGGGTGAGCAGCAAGCCAGTCAATCACTGCTTGCCGCCAGTCAATGCCGGTGTCGGAGGTCATGGCGGGAGCAAACTGACGAACGTCATAGTGAACGTACAAGGCCTGCGGCAACAAAACAAGGTATCGGACATCAGGCTCCAGCGGCGCGCCGTTTTCCAGAAGATACTGACCGTTCCTCTCCACCAAGCCGCCGTAGAGTGGCCGATGCTTCTCGAGCAAGGCGAGAATTTGCTCTCCGCTCAGGGAAACAGCCAAAAGCGAGTTGTTCGTAGGAAGAATATCGAACCAGAGCGCAGGAGTCAGATAGCCGGCAGGAATTGGCCGAGCGATGTAGCGAGGGTTGGCCAATGCGATCTGCGCCTGAGGATAAGCGCTGAGCCAGGCCTGAGTCAAAAGGCTGGCCATGGCCGCCGATTCACGTCCGACAGGGCGACGGAGATACCCGATTGCCTTGTTTAACGCAGGCGGGAGGGCAGCGCGCCAACGCGCAACCAGATGTTCGAGTCTGGGATCGCTCCTGCCGGGCAAATTGCGCACATACACAGAACGCAGGTCGGCAACCTGCTTTGTGGATTTGTCGAAGTAGAGATCAATCCGGAGATAGCCATCCCAAAACGAACCGCTTTGCACAAGCAAGACCCCGTCCACCACATCGTTGACCACCTCGTGGCAGTGACCGCCGCCCAGAACGGCAATTCCTTCCTGCGCCGCTAAAGGGGCAAGTCGGTAGGCCTCCGATTTGCAAAGATGACCGATCAGAATCAGCAATTCGGCTCCGGCCGCGCGCGCTTGCGCGGCCGCGTCTCGTAAGGCCAACTCATAGGGGATGAGACGCAGACCCTCGACTGCTGTTGGGTTGGTATCTGTCAAAAGTTCACCGGTCGTCAGGCCAAGGATGCCAACAGAAACTCGATTGACCTCCACTACAGTAAAGGGGCGCAAGAAATCCGGCCAGTTTCCGTCCCCATCGCGAACGTTTGCTGCCAGGAAGGGGAAATGCGCCTGCCGCGCGCGTTGACGCAAGGCTCCCAGGCCAAAATCGAAATCGTGATTGCCGAGCGCGGCCGCGTCGTATCCCATGGTGTTCATAGCCTCTACCGTCGACTCGCCCTGAAAGTAGGTGGAGAGCACCGGCCCAGTCCACATATCTCCGCCATCCAGAATCAAGAAACGACCGCTCCCGCCGGCCATCTCTCTGTCCCAGCGAGCCATGATTCCTGCCGCCCCCGCACCGCCCTTCGTCTTCTCCAGATGACCGTGAACATCATTGGTATAGAGAATCACGAGATGGCGCACGGTTTCCGTCTCCACCGGCCGACGGAAACTCTCGAAGGCGCCCAAAAGCAACAGCAGGACAAGCAGGCTCAAGGCTACAAGGAAAAATCTACGCAGAGTCATCGGCAACCTCATCGGCAAGTCGCGGCGCCAGAGATGGTCATGGCACGACTTCCACTTCCACCGCGCAGTCATTTGCCATCTCTTGAAAGTCGTAAGGGGCGCTATAAGAAGAAAAGTAGCTCCGGTCGTGCAGCAGGGGATAATCGGCCTGAAAGTAGGCGTTGAAGACCAGGCGGAAGGAATTAACCGGCGAAATGGAAGAATAGAGCCCCCTCGCTCCAGAGGGAAAGAAATAGGCGTTCAAGATTTTCATCCGGTCGCGCCACGAGGAAAAACCGGGACCATGATCGCCTTGCAGGATAATGATCGGGGGCTGAGAGGAGGCGGAAATCACTTGTTGCAGCACCGCTATCATACTCGCGCTGATGAACTCGACTTGTTCGCGATACCCCTGACGATATTGCTCCGAGGTATAGTGGCTTTCCAGCGTTTGGGAACCGCTATCCCTAACTTCACCCTTTGGCCCGAACACAAAAGGAGGATGAGGCGCGATGATGTGAACAAAAACAAACTTTGGGCCTTCCAGCGCGGCTACCTTTGGCAACATCTCCAGAGCGTACACGGTGCGCTCCCGAAAAACGGTTGCGCTTTCGACGTTCATACGCACGATTCCCGCGTCTGCCAGCGCCAGCCCGAAGGAAGAGCGCAATAGGAGAGCCTCGAATTCGCTGAGATGACCGCGAAGCGGCGGCGAAAGGTACCAGTCCGCATTCGGCCATTCGGACCAGATAAAACCGGAAGCAAAACTGACCACACGGTAGCCGTTGGCTTCCAGAATGCGCCGGACAAGACTCTGGCGCGACAACGTAACGAGTAACGCGTCATTCGCGTCGTTGTTCGGCTCTACCCCTAACTTCTCAAGATAATCCATATTCAACGTAGAGGCAATGGCAAACTGAGTTTGGGCATAGTTGCTCTGACTGCACGGAGCAACGTAAAACCCCATCTCGCTCAGACCGCGCAGAAAGAACGTGTTGTCTATATCGTAAACCGCTTGCAGTGTATCCGAGCGGCCATAAGAATCCAAAATGATATAGTAAATATCCGGCCAGCTGCCTTGACCTGCTCCATCGAACGGCGCGTTTGTAAGAACGATTTGAGGCTGGACTCTGGACTGTAGCCAATGAAACCGGCCTATCTGAGTCAGGGAGATTAAAGTCAGGAAACCGGCGGCCAGATTCAGAACAAGGGTGATACGCGCCAACGGCAACGCTTTACGCGTGGCCCAGAAGATAGACAAGCCAGCCAGCACACCCCAAAGTGGAACCAGGTATCGTCCTCGTCCGATAGAGGGGCTGATTTCCCGCAACGTCCAGTACACATGTCCATAGGAAAAGAAAAGCAAAATCAGCAATGCAGTCAGAAGCGCCGAGCGCTGCCAACTCTTGAGAAAAAGGGTCAATACGCTCCACACTAGCCAAGCGCCGACGATAGAAAGGATAAGCGGTCGGATGATGACTCCCAGGCGAATCTGGTTGAGGTTCACAGCAGCCAAGGCCAGCACCGGATAGGCAGCCAGCCATGTCACAAACCAGGGCTGCTGCAAGAAACGATTAACAACTCGTTGGGATGGTGATGTCATGGGCTATTCCTAGACCATCAAGCAGGTTCTTGATGGTATTCCAGTGAACTCTTTCCCAAGCAATCGGGCTCGAATTGGAATTGTGCGGCGCCAGCATCACGTTGTCCATTTGGCGCAATGGACTATCGGCCGGCAATGGCTCCACCTCGAACACATCCAGAGCAGCGCCGGCAATAATCCCCTGTTGCAACGCCTCGACCAGGGCTTGCTCGTCCACGATCGGACCGCGCGCGGTATTGATTAACACAGCATGGGGGCGCATCAAACGCAATGTGCGGGCGTTGATGAGATGGTAGGAGGTGGGGTTCAAATCACAATTAACGGAAACGAAATCGGACTGGCCCAGCAACGCTTCCAGCGAGGTCATGTAAACGCCGCTTTCCGTGAGGAAGACATGATCAATCTCCTCAATATCGTTCCCGAATACGGTCATACCAAACGCGCGAGCGCGACGTGCAACTGCCTTGCCGATGTTGCCAACGCCAATAATTCCTAGCGTACACTCGCTCAGCGAGCGACCTTGCACTTTCTCCCAGACGCCGGCCTTCATGGCTTTATCCATCCAGGGTTGCCGGCGTGCAAAGGCCAACATATATCCCAGGACGCTATCGGCCACAGGTAGGGTGAAAGCATTCGGCGTACGGTAAATTCTGACGCCAAGCCTGGCGGCAGCCTGTAAGTCAATGGAGTCAATGCCGGTGCCCCATTTGGAAATCACTTTCAGACGCGGCGCACAGGCCTCGAGCACGCGCGCCGTGTAACGGTCGTCTCCGCAGATCGCGCCATCGAACTGACCGGCGTATTGTAATAAATCGTCTTCCTCCAACCGTTCGCGAACCGGGGGCGTGATCAAGCACAACCCATAGTTTTCCACTATGGGGCGAAAACGATCGAGAACAGGGAGCATATAGGGAGCGGAGAGCAAAACTGTGGTCATGGCTGTTTCCTTGCCTTGCAAGGATTAGGAACGAAGGTGAATTTGTAGATTTTCGGCACGGGCGAGGCGTAACTGTAATCCGGTAAAAGAGTAAAATGAGCGTCAAAGTAAGCGTTGAAAATCACGCGAAAGGAATTCACCGGCGAAATCGAGGGGTAGAGAATCTCCTGATGGCCTGGCAGGTAATACGCGTTCAGGATATCGAACGCGCGCTCCCTGGGCTGCAACCAGGGGCCATGATCCCCCTGGAGGATGATGAGCGGCGGCGTCTCCGACTCGACGATGATACGCGCCACAATCTCCTCGAGCTGGCTGTTAAGGAAAGTCAGAGCCGCCGTGTAACCCTCGGCATATTTCGCAAAAGTGTACTTCCCCTCGGCGTTTAAGTATTGCGTCGCGTCGACCTCCTCTCCATGTGGCCCGAAGACAAAAGGAGGATGGGGAAGGACGAGGTGGGCGAAGACGAACTTTGGCCCAGGTGCACGCGGCAATTCGCGCAGCGTCTCGAGCGCGAGCAACGTGCGTTCCCGAAAATTTTGCGCTCCCAGGGGATCGAATTGGATAATCCCACTTTCCAGCAACTGACGGGTAAGCGTAGTGCGGAGCAAAAGCGCCTCGAATTCATTCAGATTCGGGCTTAGAGGAGACGGTGCGATGAACTCATCGGCGTCGGTCCACTCGCTCCAGGCAAAGCCGGTGGCAAAGGCAATTGTCCGATAACCGTTCTCCTCCAGAATCTGGCGGACAACGCTATGCTTGAGATCCTCAAAAATGGGGGAGCGACTGGTGGCCTCCGGCGTGAGTTCTGGGTGGAGGCGTTGAATATAGCCCATGTTCAGGGAAGAGGCTAACGAAATGTCCGTACGTCCATAATTGCTCTGGCTACAGGAAGCCACATAGAACCCCATAGACTGCAAACTTTGGAGAAACCGACCGTTGTCATAGCGGTATAGCGCCTGGAGACGATCTGCGCGCGCATACGAGTCCACGACGAGGTAATATATATCGGGCGGCGACTGGTCAGTGGGGAGATGCATGCTCGGGGATAGCGCACGATCGTCAGACAATGTTTTTGCACGGGCCGGCCTCGCCGCGTTTATCACACACTGACCGGCAGCAAAGACCACCAACCCTAGTGTGAGGCTGTTCAGCACTACAGCGCCACGGGAAAAATCCACAGGGCGCGCAATCGCCCAAAAAATCAGGAGAACGAACGCCATCGTGAGAAGAGGCAAGGCCAGGTTGAGATTGGCAACGTGTTCTTTCCGCAGGAACGAATACAGGTGCCCATAGGCGAAGAAGACCACTTCCAACAGCAAGAGAGCCAACGCCGCGCGATGATTCGAGCGTAGCATCCATTGCAACACCCAGAACAACACTCCTGCCATCAGCACAGATACAACCAAGGAACGCAAGGCGGCGATCCATGCCACCTCGCTCTCATTTACCGCCAACAAGGCAAGGATAGGATATAGGCTGAAAAGAAAGGGATAACAGGGAAAATCAACCAGATGAGCCAGGCGTTGTTTCACAACGGTTATCTGAAAGCGAACTAGAAAACAGACTAGGAACATTGCTCACGCAGGAGAAAATCGCAAATGGCAAAATCCAGTTCCTCATCAATATCCCAGGCCTCCGCCGCGTCAATCGCAAACATCAGCGGACGCTCGCCAAGGCGGTTGCGGCGTGTGAGCAGACCTTGACGGGTGAAAATGTACAGGCACGAATTCTCCATGTACACAGGAGGCAAATCCTGGGTTTGCAACAGAATCGCCGGATTATGGTTAATGGGGCGCGTGAGCGCATCCCAAAGACGCACTCGCAGAGGGGTGACCGAGAAGAGCGAATCGTAGGACGGATAGTTTGTCAGAAACGTCTGGATGGCGCGAGAAATTGTATCCGCGCGCAGGAGAGGATTCGTGCTGTGGGTTTGCAGATAGAACTCCGCGGCAATCTGCTCGGTGTCGTAGGTCAGAATCTCGTTCATCGGCACGACATCTCCGCGCAGATGTTCCGGGCGTGGTAGAACGGTAACCTGCGGAAAATCGCGGCGCAGGCCCTCCATAATGGGTTCCGAATCCGTATCTACCGCAATGCGTTCAATTTCCGGCACAGCCAACAAGGTCTCCAAGATGTGCTGATAGAGCGGTTTCCCGGCCAGCAGACGGTAATTCTTACCCGGCACACGCTGGCTGTGATGACGCATGGGAACAAGAGCAACCAAAGACGGCATAAAGACGAAGACTCCTGAAACGGTTTGCAGTAATTATAACGCCCGGCCGGAAAAAGAAAAAACCGCCCTGGAGCCGGCGGAAAAAGTCGGGGCGGGCGGAATTGAACCGCCGACCTCTGCGTCCCGAACGCAGCGCTCTAACCGGGCTGAGCCACGCCCCGAATCAAGCAGGAAGGATTATAACCTTCCCCTGTAGATTTGACAAGCCGCATCGGTGACGATGTGCACGCAAGCGTTGTTGGCGGCATGGCCGCCGTAGCACAACTCCTATAGGAGTTGTGCTACTACCATTTTGCGTGGACAGCGGTGGTGAGCTTTCCCAACCCGTCGGCTTGGGCAAGCCGTTCGCCAGCCAAGAGTCGTTCGAACGATTCCGACCATCGTCATAGGTCTCCGCGATCTTTCTCCTCTTGACGCCTTGTCGCTCCTAAGATCACCCAGGCCAACAGACTGCCCCCCATACCAATCGTATAGAGGCCGTACGCGCCAAAGGCATCGAAGAAGATGCCTGCCAGCGGCGCGCTCACCAAACCCACGCCGCCACGCAGAGTAACCTCAAACAGCGAAATCACCGTCGCCCCTTGCCCATCTGGGGCGCTTTCTACCAGGTACGTCAGGTAAGAAACCACGTTGAGGCTAAACGCCACGCTGAACAGAACACGCAGCACAAACACGCTGAACACAGAAGGGAAAAGAACAACCGGCAAATAGGCAATCGCCTGCAAGAAAATGGAAAAACGTAAAACCCGGCCGGCGCCATAACGGCGCAGAATGCGATCGGCCAAGAGCATGAACGGCGGTTCAATCAACGCGCCGGCGGTGTTGGCCCAACCGATCAGGGTAGCCGGCGCGCCGAGTTGGGCCAGATAAATGCTCTCGAACTGCTGTCTCCCTGCACCACTCAACCACAGAAAAACGAGCGCCAGCGCCAAACCGGTCGTCGAAGGGCTGCGTCCCAGGGTCCTCAGCACCTGCGAGAGCGGCGCGCGCACCGTTGCGCGAACCTTCGCCGGTGGATGTTCTGTTCCCCGCAGGAGGCCGAGTAGACCAACGCCCAAGACAAGCATCACCGCATGTCCAACAAACGGCGCGAAGAGGCCGCTTTGTTCCATCAGCCGACCGGCCAGCGGCGCGGCCACTGCCCAGCCGAGAGAACCCCACAGGCGTATCGAACCAAAACCTTCCTTTTCCCCCTCCACTACCGCCAAGGCCTGTGTGCTCGAGAGCGACCCGCTCCCACTGCCCACGAGCGATTCGAGCACAACGAACAGGGCAAAGCCCCAGAACGTAGTTTGCATCCCCCGTAAAAGCGCAAAGCAGGCACTGCTCAACAGGACAATCTGCAACAACCGACGCGGCGTCGCCGAGCGATCCCCCATCCTCCCCAACACCGGCGCCGCGGCCATACCGGCCAGCGCCCCGCACGTACTCAATAGGCCGATCTCTGCCCCGCTCAACCCGCGCGCTTGATAGACGAGCGTCACAAAGGGCAGCAAAAAGCCGCCTGCCCCAATCCAAAGAAAATAATAGGCTCGCATGAGCCATAGATTGCACCGAGAGGTCCGCATAGAGCCAACGACTACTCGGACACGCGCCACGGCGCCGCATTGCGCACCGCATCCACCAGCGCGGGGCGGATCCGGTAATCACGAACGCCGGCCACCTCCATCCCCAGAAGCACGCCCCCGACCACCGGCGGCGCGTTCAAGCGCACCAGACGCGCGCGTGGCGCCGCCCGATGCACCGTCTTGCCGAGCGTCTCCGTCAGCAAAGGATGGCCCTTGTACAGACTCCCAATCAACACAACGTCAAAGGCCTCCTTTTCCAGTTCCAGTTGACGAATCACGCTAACCGCCATCATGCCGAGTTCCTCACCCGCCCAGCGCACCACCTCCAAGGCTTGTTCATCGCCCTGACGGGCAATCTCGAAGGTGAGGAGCACAAGGGAAGGGTCGAACGGATACCAGCCCAGATAGACGCCCTCCACCAAATCATCCAGGTTCTTGGCCCCCAAGCGTTCGATAAACGCCGGCGTCAGCGCCGTCGCCGGCCCGCGTTTGACCCATTCGAAGACAATCGCTCGCATCGCGCGCGCGACAATATCGTAACCGCCCGCGTACTCCCCCGACCACTCCCCGTGGCCACCCACAACGCGCCCTTCGCGCGTCCGATCCTTATTCCAACCACGACAGTTACATCCCGTACCGGCGACTACGGAGACACCCCAACCATCCTCCGCGCCGGCCAGAATGCCCAACACCGCGTCGTTGACGATCTCCAACGGACAACGTAAGCCCAGCGGCCGAATGGCCTCCAGGTGTGGCTGCCGTTGGCTTGGCCAGTCATACCCCCCTATGCCCATGCCCGCGCCGGCAATGTGCCCCACGCTCAGACAAGCCATATCCAGAGCCTTACGGACCGTCGCGAGAAGTACTTTGGCAAATCCATCGTATCCTACCCCCTCCCAGTTCCCAGGACCACCTTGCGCAAAGCCGACTACCTTGCCTTCCTCATCGGCAATCAGAGCATGTGTTTTCGTACCGCCAATATCCACACCAAGAAAATAGCGCGTCATGATCATCCTCGCAGGTGATAGCAATGCCCCGCACCGGCCAGAGCAAAAGCACTTCGCCTATTTTACCCGATCGCGGTGTTCATACAGGGTATAATGCTGGGCATGATTCTGCTCACCGGCGGCACAGGCTTCATTGGCCGCGTCTTGGCGCGCCATCTCGTAGAAAGCGGACAACGGGTGCGCTTACTGCTGCGGCCGGCCGTGCGCACGCCGCGCCTGCCAAAAGGGGTGCCGCTAGAGGTCACCGTGGCCGGCCTGAGCGATGTACGCGGCCTGCGCGCGGCGCTACGCGGCGTGCGCGTCGTCTACCATCTGGCCGGCAGCGAACATAGCGGGGCGCGCGCCGACCTGCAAAGCGTGGATATCGAGGGTACACGCAAGCTGGCCTCGGCAGCAAGCGAAGCGCCTATTGAACGCTTCGTCTTCCTCAGCCACCTCGGTGCCGATCGCGCCTCGGCTTACCCCTTGCTCAAAGCGAAAGGCATCGCCGAAGAGGCCATACGCAAGTCGGGAGTCCCCCATACCATCGTGCGCTCCGCCGTTGTCTTTGGAACAGGAGACCATTTCACCACAACACTGGCACGCCTGATTGCCATTGCTCCCTTTTTCCTCTTGCCCGGCCGTGGCGAGACGCTGATTCAACCGCTCTGGGTGGAAGATCTCGCCGCCTGCCTGACCTGGATGCTGGAGGAAGACGCCACAATCAACCAAACCTATGAAATCGGCGGCGGCGAATATTTCTCCTTCCGCCAGACAGTCGAGATCGTTCTGCGCGTCCTGGGCAAACGCCGCGTGTTCATTTCCTGCTCTTTTCCCGCCCTGCGCGCCCTGACGGCGACTCTCGAAGCCGTCTTCCCGCGCTTCCCTACCTCCGGCTTCTGGCTAGATTACCTGGCCTCGAGTCGCACCTGCGCCATAGACAACCTGCCGCGCGTGTTCGGCTGGATGCCGGCGCGTTTTGCCTCACATTTGGACTATCTGCGCGGCATACCTTGGGGAATGGAAATGCTACGTTATCTCTTCCTGAGTCGCTGAATACAAGCGATGGCGCATAATGTAGCGGAAAACCGGTCCCGGAACGAACCCTTTCACCGATTCGCGGCGCGCCAACCGTTGTCGCACACCGCTGGAAGAGATCGCCATCGGCGGCGTGTCCAGAAAGCATAGTTTCGCCCTAATCCCCGGAAGCGTTTGTTCCAAAGCCACGAGGTCAACCGGCGCGCCTGGCCGAGGCAACACAGCCAGCCGCTGACACAGCGCAATGAACTCCGCCGCGCGCTGCCAGCAAGGAAGATCGTGCAACGAATCGCCGCCCATCACGTACACCAGGGCGGCCTCCGGGAATTGGCGCGCCAATAAACGAAGCGTATCCACCGCGTAATGGGGCGCAGGACGGTCAATGTCCACCCGCGAGAGGACAAAAGCCGGCTCATCCCGAATGGCTAACTGTACCATCGCCAGACGATGTTCCAGCGGGGTAATGCCCTGATGCTGCTTGTGAGGCGGCGCAGGAGTCAAGACCCACAAAACCCGCTCCAGCCCCAATTGCTCCCGCGCAGCTCGGGCTAGGGCGAGATGCCCACAGTGCGGCGGATCAAACGTCCCGCCCAGAATGCCAAGCGCAGCCATGCTGAAAGTATACCGTAAGGCAAGCGGAAAAGGCAATCTGCTATAATAAAACAAGAGACACGACCCGCCATGAACGCCAAGTCACCGCCAACTTCCGTTGGAATAATAGTCGTTATTCCCGCTTACAACGAGGCGCGCTTCATCGGCAGCGTCGTCTTGCAGGCACGAAGGCAGGCCCAACGGATCGTTGTCGTAGACGATGGTTCTACCGATGACACGGCGGCGCTCGCGCGGGCGGCCGGCGCGACCGTCATCCGCCACGAGCAGAATCGCGGCAAGGCTGCCGCCGTTCGTTCCGGCTTCCACTACGTGCGCACGTTGATGCGCCGACGCGCCAACGTTCGGGCTGTGGCCATGATGGACGGCGATGGGCAGCACCAGGCCAACGACATCCCCACCTTGATCCGCCCCATCCTGGCCGGCGAGGCGGATATCGTCGTCGGGTCGCGCTTCTTGAACATACGCAGCCGCATTCCCCGCTGGCGCGTCTTTGGACAAAAAGCCCTGACCACCGCCACGAACTGGACCTCCGGCTATCCCCTGACCGATTCGCAGAGCGGCTTTCGTGCCTTTTCTCCAGCCATCCTCGACCTGCTCAACTTCGAATCGGAGGGATTCTCCATCGAATCGGAAATGCAGTTCCTGGCCCGCCAACACAACCTGCGGATACTGGAAGCGCCGATTACCTGCCTCTACCAGGAACCTCCCAAGCGCAATCCGCTTCAGCATGGTCTGGCGGTGATCAACGGCATCTTGCGTATGATCGGACAATACCGGCCATTGCTCTTCTTCGGCGGCGGCGGCTTGCTCCTTCTGCTAGGCGGGCTGGTCTGGGGCGCCTGGGTGGTAGATATCTACCGCCGCATCCACACGCTGGCCGTCGGCTACGCCCTCATCAGCGTCCTGCTCACCATCCTCGGCTCACTGGGCCTGTTCACCGGCGTCATGCTCCACTCCGTGCGCGGCTTCATGCTGGAAATCAAACGCTATCTAGGACAACTGATCGAAGCCGAGCGAAGCATCGGCGCCGACGCCGCCAGGAATCGCCCTTGAAAGCCCTTAGGCAACCTATATGGCTACGCGAAAAACCACTGCGCGTCTCTTGTTCGTCCTCCAGTACTACTACCCCTACATAGGCGGCCTGGAGATGATCTTCCAGAACCTGGCAGAAAGGCTGACCCAACGCGGCTACGGCGTCCACGTCCTGACCACGCGCCTGGCCGCAACGCCGCGCAACGAAACGCACAACAGCGTCCAGATTACGCGCGTCACCGTGCCCCGCCGCGCCGACCGCTACTACTTCACGCTCGCTGCCATCCCCCACGCCATGCGCCTGGCGCGGCGGTGTGACCTCGTGCACACCGCTCCTTATAACGGCGCCCTGCCGGCCTACCTTGCCGCGCGCGCCGTGCATCGTCCTGTTCTCCTCACCGCGCTAGAAGTGCTCGGATCGCGTTGGCACGTCGTGGAGCGCAACCTGCTTGCGGCCTGGGGCTATCGCCTTTTTGAGCGATTCCTCACCCGCCTTCCGTTCGACCGCTTCGCCGCCATCTCGCAGGCCACCTTGCGCGATTGCCTTGCCGCCGGCATGCCGGCGGAGAAAGGCCGTGTCATCTACCCCGGCGTGGACGAAGCCTTCCGCCCCGGCCCGCGCCGCGGCGCGCTGCGCGCCCAACTTGGCCTGTCCGCCGACGACTTCCTGTACCTCTACTTTGGCCGCCCCGGCAAGACGAAAGGCGTCGAGTTCCTTCTGCGGGCCGCCCCGCAAATTCAGGCCGCCATTCCGAACGCGCACCTCGTGTTGCTTCTCTCCGACCAACCGCGCGAGTGGTACGAACGCCTGCGCCGCCTGGCCGCCGACTTGCAGGAGTCGGCGCGCATCCATATCCTGCCCGCCGCGCCGCGTGTCGTGTTGGTGGATTACCTGCGCGATGCCGATTGCATCGTCATCCCCTCGCTGACCGAGGGCTTCGGCCTGACGGCCGCCGAGGCCTGCGCGACGGGCATCCCGGTCGTCGCGACGCGCGCCGGCGCGATTCCGGAGATCATCTCCGGGCAGCATGTGCTGGTCGAACCCGGCTCGGCCGAGGCCATCGCCGAAGGGGTGTCGCGCCTCCGGCGCGGTGAGTGGGAAGAAGCCCCACCCAAACGCTTCTCTTGGGAAGCAATGGTGGCCGCTTACGAAGGCCTGTATCGGGAGGTGATCGCATGCGCGTGATTCACGTCGTCGCCCACCCGCCGTTTCGCGAAGGGACCGGCACCGCCTGTTACTACAACGCCCTGGCGCTGCAGGCGCTAGGGTGCGCCGTAACGGTCTATGCGCCACGCATCGGGCGCGTGGAACAGGTAGCGCCAGCGATCCCATACCACTTCCTGCGCTCCTACCTTTCGATCGGCAACGCCTACCTGACTCCCGCCATCCTCGCGCTTCCCCGCGCCGATATCGTGCACCTGCATTACCCGTTCATTTTTGGAGATGTGCTCACCCTCTTGCGCGCCCGCGCCCTCGGCGTTCCGCTCATCCTGACCTACCACAGCGACTTATACGGGAACGGCATTCGCCGCATGGCTTTTGGACTATACAACCGCACCATCGCCCTCCTCGTCGTACAACAGGCGCGCAAGATCGCCGTGGTTTCCCTCGAACACGCGAGCAGTTCCTTCTTCGGCAAAACGCTCTTCGCCCGCCGGCAGGCCGACTTGGTCGAAATCGGCAACGGGGTGGACGTAGACACGTTCAATCCCAACCTCCCTGTCGAAAACATCCGACCGCGCTACACCTTAAACCAAGACGATTTCGTACTGCTCTTCGTCAGCTCGCTTGACGCCTCGCACCGCCGCAAAGGGCTTCTGCTGCTGCTCGACGCGCTGGCCGAAATACCCGATTCTCGCCTCAAACTGCTCATCGTGGGCGATGGCGATCAACGCCGCGAGTATGAGGCGCGCGCCGGCAGGATGAGCCTGAGCGGCCGCGTGGTCTTTGCGGGCCGCATCTCGCACGCCGACGGCGCGATGACCGCGCACTACGCCGCCGCCGACGCCGTGGTCATCCCCTCTCTCATGCAGGAATCCTTTAGCCTGGCATTAGCGCAGGGGATGGCCATGGCGAAACCCGTCATCGGCAGCCATATACCCGGCGTGCGGACTCTCATCGGCACATGCGGCTTGCTCATCC
>FMJZ01000598.1_pt1 | contig 57113 bp, 53 predicted proteins | sample 1987881 | NCBI WGS metagenome assembly FMJZ01 (sample SAMEA4378227, study PRJEB15110) | soil metagenome | biome: soil; feature: Field; material: Soil | place: India | collected 2015-03-11 | depth 0 m
CCAACAGGGCCGCGCCGTACGCCGCGCCTTCCGTCGTGTTGACCGTCACCAGTTCGGCCTCCAGCACCGAGGCCAGAATCTGCCGCCAGAGGGCGCTCTTCGTCCCGCCGCCGGAGGCGCGCACCTGACGGATTCCGCCCAGGCCGGCCTCCCGAATGAGGGTGAAACTATCTTTGAGGCCAAAGGCCACGCCTTCCAGCAGGGCGCGCGTCAGGTGGCCGCGTCCATGGCGAATCGTCAGGCCAATCCACGCGCCGCGCGCCAGCGGGTCGGGATGGGGGGTGCGCTCGCCGGTCAGATAGGGCAAGAATTGCAGTCCTTCGCTGCCCGCCGGCACCGCCTCGGCCTCCCTGGTCAACTCGTCGAAGCCCATTCCCGGCGCCATGGTGTCGCGATACCATTGCAGGCTGCCGGCCGCGGAGAGCATGACGCCCATGAAATGCCACATCCCCGGCGCTGCATGACAGAACGCATGGAGACGACCTTGAGGTTCGACAAGGGCGCTAGGAGTGGTGGCAAAGACTACCCCCGAAGTTCCCACCGTGAGCGCCACGACACCCGGTTCGACCGCCCCTACGCCGACCGCCTGTGCCGCTTGATCGCCGCCGCCCGCCGCGACCGGTGTGCCGGCCTTCAGACCGGTCAGCGCGGCCGCCTCCTCGCTCACCCGGCCGGTAAACTCCGGGCCTTCATACGTGGGTGGCATCCAGGATTCCGGGATGCCCAGCGCGGCTAGAATCTCCGGCGACCAGTCGCGCCGCTTCAAGTCAAAAAGCACCGTGCCGGCGCCATCGGCCTTATCCATCGCATGGACACCGGTCAGGCAATAGCGGACGTAATCCTTCGGCAACAAGACGTGCCGCGCCCGGACATAGACTTCCGGTTCGTTCTGCTGCACCCAAAGAATTTTGGGCGCGGTAAAGCCGGTCAGGGCAACGTTGCCGGTAATCTGAATAAAACGTTCCCGACCGACACGACGGTGGATTTCGTCGCATTGCGCTTGTGTACGCTGGTCATTCCATAAGATGGCTGGCCGCAAGACGTCCCCGGCTTCATCCAACAAGACTAGGCCATGCATCTGCCCGGTCAGACCAACGGCTGCTACTTGCTCGCGGTGGATTCCACTTTCCATCAGGACGCGGCGAATACTAGCAGCGACCGCTTGCCACCATTCGCGCGGGTCTTGCTCGGACCAAAGCGGGCGCGGCGTCTGCAACGTGTGAGAGGTAGAAGCAGTCGCTTTCACCACTCCTCGTTCGTCCATTAACAGGGCTTTGCTCCCCGTCGTCGAGACGTCCAGACCAAGAAAATATTCCATGCTCATTCCTCCAAATGGAATATGCGCACCAGTTCGTCCACATCCGTTTCGTCGTGCGGACGCGCCGCGCCGCGGTACACTTCCCATATTTCTTGATGAGTGACCGATTGACCACACTCTATGCGCCGCGCTGGAGCCAGCGTCTCCAACTCCAGGAAACGGCTGTTACAGTAACATTCGCTGGAACTACCGAAGTCGTAGTAAGATGCCCCCTCTTCATACGTCGCGCGCTTGACGAAGAGCATTCCGTTCCACCAATACGCCAACCAGCCGCGCGGATTGGGGAAACCGATCTTAAAGGGCGAGGTCATACGCGCCTCCACCAAAATATAGCGGTTGCCCCAGCGGACATAGGGGCTAGTCAGATCAGTATAGGGCCAGATAGCCAGCGCGCGGTTGGGCAAAACGCCCATCGGCGCCTGCGATTGGGGCAGGATGGCCACGCCACCGACCTTAAGTTGCGTAATCGCCCAGGGAGCACAGGAGATAGGCCAAGGGCCTACGTTGGCGAGAAGATGGGTTACGTAAACGCGTGGACCTACCTTCGGCAGGCAAACTTCTATCGTTTTGCGAATGCCGTTCGCCGATTCCAGTTGGGAAAGGCGCAAGCCATCCGGCAATTCCTCAACCTCGACCGGCTGATCGTCAGGTAAATACGTGCGGTTTGGCTCTTCCGGCGCGTGCCAGAGCCGATGTCCACCGTAAAAGTAAAAATCCTGCCGGCCAGGACGCGAGAGAGCCAGATCGGCCAACTCGGCAAAGAGATTCTCGCCGCCGCGCGGTATAAGAGCCAGAACACGCGGCCCCACCGAACGTGTAACCAACAGACGCAACGCGTCGTTCTCGAGCGCCAAACAGGTCTGACCAAGAAACTCGACTGTTTCCATGCCGGCCTCACAATGCCTGTACGCTCACCGGACAGGTAAATACCCGCCGCCCTACGAACGCCACTTCCGCGCCCACGATTTCAAACTCACCGCGCAGGCGAATATCCTTCGAGGAGCTGCCAACCATGATCAGGATTCGCCCCGGTTCGAGCACCAGACGAAGATCTGCATCATAAAAAGCCAGCTGGTTGACCGGCAGATGGAAAGTTACGCGTTTCCGCTCGCCGGGTGCAAGGTTGAGGCGGACAAAGCCTTTTAACTCCTTAACCGGTCGTGGCAGGCTTGCATATTCATCGCAGACATACAACTGCACCACCTCGTCGCCGCGACGATCCCCGCTGTTACACACTTCCAGTGAAATGTCTACCGTCTCGTTCTGCGTGGCCTGCGCAGGCATAACGGTCAGGTTCTCATAGGTGAACGTAGTGTAGCTCAGGCCATGTCCGAAGGGATACAACGGCTCGATCGATTCGTCTATATAATCGCCATACCAGTTCGAGCGCGAAGCCGAAGGCTTGTGGTTGTAAAAGATAGGCACCTGCCCGACCGAGCGAGGGAAGGTGATCGGCAATTTGCCGCCGGGATTGATTTCGCCGAAAAGCGCTTCGGCAATCGCCATGCCGCCTTCTTCGCCGGGAATCCAGGCCTGCAAGATGGCATTGGCGCGTTCGGCCAGCTCTGGGATAGCATAGGGGCGGCCGGTAATCAGGACCACAGCCACCGGTTTGCCGGTTGCCAGGATTGCCTGCGCCAGTTCATGTTGTACACCGGGCAGACGGAGCAAGGCACTGTCGCGCGTCTCGCCGGTCGTGCAATGCGGAAGTAGGCCCGAACGATCGCCCACCACAAGTACAACGGCATCGGCCTGTTCCGCCAGGCTCACGGCCTCGGCAAATCCAGCGGTATCGCGCGTCGAGTTATCACAACCCGGCGCGTAGAGCAAGCGGCTAGTAGGAGCAAGCAAAGTACGTATTCCATCCAGAACGGTAGTTATCGCAACATTCGCCAGATCATCTTTAGGCATTCCCCCTGCCAGAGACACCTGCAATTCCCGTTGGACAGGATAGGAGTAATCCCCCAACAAGTTGCGACCAGAATGGGCGTTCGGGCCAACGACCGCCAACGCTTGCAAAGAACGAGGGAGAGGCAACAAGCCGTCGTTCTTCAGCAGCACCAGGCTCTGACGGGCAATTTGGCGCGCGAGGAGGCGATTCTCGGGGTCGGAAAAGATTTCGACAACGCGCCCTTCGTCCACATACGGTTGATCGAAGAGGCCAAGCTCGAATTTCTTTTGCAGATGGCGACGCACGGCGCGATCTAGGGTTTCCATATCCACCTCGCCGGCCTCTAACGCCTGACGAAGAGGGTCGCCATAACAGGATGTGGAGGGCAGTTCGACATCAATGCCGGCCCGAATCGCCAGGGCAGCGGCGCGAGGCAGATCCGGCGCGACGCGATGGTAAGTATGGATCATGGGGATAGCCTCATAATCGGACACTACCATGCCCTCGAAACCAAGAACGCCACGCAGCAGGCCGGTCAACAGGCGGCGCGAGGCGGCTACCAGGTCGCCATCCAGTTCCGGGTAAGCGTTCATGATGGAAGCCAGGTTGGCCTCCTGAACGGCTGCCTGAAACGGCGCCAAGTAGGCCTCATACAATTCATGCGGTCCTAGGAACACGGGGGCGCAGTTCAATCCACCTTGCGAGGCACTATGACCGACGAAATGCTTGCCGGTCGCCATGACGCCCTCCCGCAAGGATTCGCCCTGCAGGCCGCGTACATAGGCGATACCGAATTGGGCCGCTAGCGTGGGGTCCTCGCCGAACGTCTCCTCCACCCGCCCCCAACGGGGATCGCGCGCCAGATCAAGCACGGGGGCCAATCCCTGGCGGGCGCCGATCGCGAGCATCTGTCGGCGAATAGCGCGCGCCATCGCCTCCACCAGATTCGGCTGGAAGGTACTGGCCAGCCCGATCGGTTGAGGATACATTGTTGCGCCGCGCACCATAGCCCCAGCACAAGTCTCCTCATGGAAAATAGCCGGTATCCCTAAGCGTGTTTGTTCCACAAGGAAGCGTTGCAACCGATTGGTAGCCCTGACAATCTCCTGTGGCGAAAGCGTGGAATCACCGCCGGGGCGGGTAATTTGCCCAATGCCATAGCGCAGGCGATGACTCACCTTTTCATCATCCAGGACGCCTTCCACTTGTAACTCGTGCATCCAGCAGGAGGTCAGCTGGGCCAGTTTCTCCTCCAGCGTCATACGAGCAAGTAGGTTCTCTACACGTTGCCAAATGGTCAAGGACATATACGCCTCTCGCCGCCGGTCATCATTGCGCAAAGCGCCGACCTGGGTTTGCAAGGAAGGGGGACGGGATCGGACTCATCGAACAGGGTTAGCCTAGCGGATACCGAGGAGAATTTCCACGGTCAGTTGATCCAGCCGCTCGTAGAGCAAGCCGCGTCGGGCAATTGCCTGGCGGTCGAAGGGATGTTCTTTGAGCGTTGCAGCCTTCTGCGGCGTGTATTTGCCAAAATAGGGAGCCATGCTGCCATCATCGGCATTGATTTCTGCCAGAAGAGCCCGAATCTCGGGGTCAGCGTTCCAGCGAGCGGCTTTCTCCTTGAGGATAAGATAGGTGCGCATGCAGCCGCGCGCGAAATCCTTAACGCCTTCATCGTCTTCGGTGCGGTAGGCATGGGCGTCGAAGTGGCGCGAGCCGGTATAGCCCACATCCTCGAGGAATTTGACCAGGAAGAAAGCCGCCTTGGGATCGCGCGAGCCGAAGCGAAAGTCTTGATCGTAACGGCCAGGGTATTGGTCGTTCAGATCAATGTGGAAGAGTTTACCAGCTTCCCAGGCCTGAGCCACACCATGTAGGAAGTTCAGGCCAGCCATATGTTCGTGGGCTACTTCGGGATTGACTCCCACCATTTCGGGATGGTCGAGCGTCTCAATGAAGGCCAGCATATGACCGGTTGTGGCGTTATAGATGTCGCCGCGCGGTTCGTTGGGCTTGGCTTCGAGAGCAAACTTGAGGTCGTATTTCTTGTCCAGCACGTACTCGCAAAGGAAGTTGAGCGCCTCGCGCGTGCGGCGGATGGCCGTCACGGGGTCTTTGGTCGCGTCGGATTCGGTGCCTTCGCGCCCGCCCCAAAAGACGTACACTTGCGCGCCGAATTCGACGCCCAGGTCTATGGCGCGCATCGTCTTCTGCAACGCATAGGCGCGCACTTTGGGATCGTTGCTGGTAAACGCGCCATCTTTGAAGATGGGGTCGCTGAACAGGTTCGTGGTCGCCATCGGGACTTTCAGGCCGGTGGCTTCGAGTGCTTTGCGGAACTCACGTTTGATCGCTTCCGCTTCCGCCGGAGTGGCGTCAGCGGGGATCAGGTCGTTATCGTGGAAGTTGACGCCATAGGCGCCGACTTCCGCCAGGAGGTAAACGAGTTCCGACGGCGATTTCGGCTCACGCACGGGTTGCCCGAACGGGTCGCGGCCAACGCTGCCGACCGTCCATAGACCAAAGGTAAACTTGTGTTCGGGTTTTGGAGTGTAGTCAGACATGGGAACCTCCTCTTCGGAAATGATTATGCAGAAACGTTGAGAGAAATTGAGGACCGGCCTGGTTTATTCAGAGAGAAGGGAAGGCGATGATTCGCAATCGTCAGTTCATAATCGCCGAGAAAGCCGGTCAGGGTACATTGACCAGCGGCATCGGTGGTCATCCGGGTAGGCGCGAGCCACCACTCCTCTTTGATCAACTTGAAGAGCTCATTATAAGCAGGTTTCGGTGATTGGTCACGACGTAACAGGCCGGCCGGTGCGTTCAACCAGCCGCCATCCGAGAAATCCCACCAGGTAATTGCCGCGACCGCCGGATGGGCAAACAGGGTCTTGTAATGCAAGACGGCTTCGTGCGCCTGACGTTCCTCGCCTTCCGGCGTGCTTGGCCATTCCTCGACCTGATAATCGTTCAGGTCCACGATTTCCGGCGGCATCAAACGCCCTGAGACGAGCGTAGTTTCCGTGAAATGAATGGGCACGTTGAAACGCTCGAAGCGTTCCAGAATGCGTTGCGTGCGTTCCACGCCCCAATATCCTTGATTCATGTGGGACTGAATGCCAATCACGTCTATCTGGATACCTGCTGCCAGACAACCTTCGATGAGGATATCGTAGGCCGGCGAAACGTCGAAATCGTTCAACACAAGGGTCGCATGCGGGTTAGCCGCGCGCGCGGCGCCGAAGGTGAGGCGAATCAGTTCGATTCGCCCCAGGTCTTTACACACGCGCGTCAGGCCGTTATCGTAGCGATCGTATATGGGCATGATAACCGCTTCATTGACAACATCCCAGCAATCAATCAGGCCAGCAAACCCGCTTACTTCGCGTTGAATGCGTTCTAATTGGGCTCCCAGAATCTCGCGGTTGTCGAGCGACAATAGCCATTCGGGCGCCAGGGTATGCCAGCATAGCGGATGTCCTTTGACCATGCAACCACGGGCCACATACCATTGGGCAAGACGGCGCAGTCGTTCTGTCCGCGGTTTGCCGCGTTCGGGTTCGAAGCGCGCCCAGTAGAACGGCAAGGTGACTTGATTGAAGAGGCGCAAGAAATGTTCGTTGCGCAATTCCGCCAATTCCTTCGCCCTGCCATCCAACTCGCCGTTGACCAGCGCCAGAGTGCTCTCTCCCCAATTCGCCCCAAAGAGGAACGCATGTCGTTTCTGCTCCACGACGATATCCTGATGGCTGAGTGGAGCACCGTTGTCGTGCAGAGCGACGGTCACCGTTGCGGTTCGGTGTTTCCGAATGGCGAGGTCGAGTTCATCCATCATCGCTGTTTCCTGATTTCAGGCAGCCATTGCTAGGTGCGCCGGCGATTCTTTTTGAAGTAAACATCTATCAAGACGGCCAGAATCAGCACAATCGCCTTCAAAACCTACTGCCATGCCGGAGCCACGTTCACCATTTGGATGCCGGTGGATAGATTTGTTCCCAATGGTTTTCCTAAATCATGACCTTCGCACCTCGCTTGCCACGAAGGTCATCGGCAACATCAGCGAACAGAGCGCCCTATGCACTGAGCCAACAACCGTGCGGAGGGCGGCTAGTTCATGGCAACGGCGTATAAATCCTGAAATTGCCGCTGACGTGCAACAAGGCGAGCAAATACAACATGCCGTCGTAATACCGCCACTTACCCGAGGGGATGCGCGAATCCCAAAGCGCCTGGACGAAGGGGCGGCCTAGTTCCGGGTCAGCGGCGAGCGCGGCCACAGCCGCCATCGCGACCAGACCAGTAGAGTGATCGGCGGACAACGGTTGACCGTCCAGCGTATATTGATTGGGAAACGTGTCCACACCCTGCGAGATCAGGAAAGCCAGTACGCGGTTGGATTGCTCTACCTGCCAGGGGTCCGCCGCGAACCAGGCGTAATCTACCGCTACATTGGCAAGCGTCCGCCAGGCGTCAAAGCGGAAATCCTCATGTTCCGGGTCCTTGACAGGCGTCCCATCAAAGTTAGCATAATCAGGCATTAAACCTGTCTGCGGATGTGCCGCCTTGCGGAAGAATGCACGGCTGACCTGGGCAGCTTCTGCCCAGAATGCGTTGTCGCGCGCGGCCCAGCGCGCCCAGAGTTCATAATAGGCCGGCAAATGATAGGAGGGATCAGTAAACATGGCGTTGCGTCCGCTAGGAACAAAAACTACTTGTTTCGTTTGCGGATCGAACATGTTCGTCACGATTCCATCGCTCTCCTCGTTCTTATGGAGCATCGTGTCGAGAATCTGCTGCGCTTGCTCCCGGTAATTGAAAATCCCCTCGCCATTCCCCCACCGTCCGGCCGCGAACAACAAGGCCATCACAAACCACTCTTCGCCATCCGAAGCCGGATTGGCAGCCAACTTCTTCCCATCCGGGGTGCAATGCCAGGCAAAATATCCCTTGTAGGGACCCTCCGACTGATACATATACGTCTTTGCCCATTTCCAAAGACGGTCGAACTCTTCTTTCTTATCCAATTGCACAGCGATCATCATGCCGTAGGACATCCCCTCGGTGCGCACGTCGCCATTGCCAATATCCTGGATGTAGGCCATGTCCTCGCCAACTGGGTAATAGACGCGCTGGGTGGTATCATCGCCGTAGAACAACTGTTGCCAGGCAGCCTCCAATTTGGCCTGCACCTCAGCGTCCGTCTTGCCCAGATATTCTTGAAACAGATTGCGATACACGCCGCTTTCAAAGGCTGGGACTCGCGTCGGAGAGGGAGATGGGGAAGGAGAAGGTGAAGGCAAGGCCGCAGTCGCAGAAGGTTGGGGAAGCGGCACAGTTTTTGCGCACGCAGAGAGAAACAGGGCAAAGAAAAGGAGCAATCTCAAAGCACGCGCCATGAATTTCCTGCGGCTAATGGGATCGGCGCCTGTCGTTCTCTTGATCTGATTTTTCATTGCTTCCTCCTCGCAACAAAGTGACAAGTGTCTATAAGATACGTCACGCATCCAAACCTAGGTATTCGAACCAATCAAAGTCTGCGTAGTTGGCGCTCGGCCGGCCATTGCTGCTGGCGTACATGGCAATATAGGCACCTACAAAGCCGCCTGCAACAGGCGTACTGAGGATACGACCATCTACACGGTCTCCAACCGTCAGCCAGTTATCCAGGCTGTTCGCCACAAGAAAGCTGTAATCCTGCTCGTGTGCCTCGACTCGAAGATAGACTCGGCCGGGCGCGATCGCACGCTCTGCCAGCACTTCTTCCACGCCCGCTGCTCGGCGGATAAGGCGAACTAGCGGTGTCTCGCGACGTGTCACAACGAAACAGAAGTGAAAATCGTTGTTCTGAATCAAGGCCAGGCCGGCGCACTCCTCTTCACCTTGGGGCGAAAACTCGAGGGCGGTCTGCGCCAAAAAATGGATGTGCTGCTGCCTCCGTCCAATAAAACTGGGATTGGCCAGTTCCGAGAGTCGCTGTGGACGCAACCGCAAACGAAGGTAACCCGGCCTTTCCTGTAAACTCCAGAATTCTCCCTCCGGAGTTCGCAAGAAATTCCACTGCAGGGCAAGCGTAGGGGACTCAAAGTGATCGCAGGCTGGCTGAGCAGGCCAACGATGCTCTGGCAGATTTGGCGCCGGATACGAAAAGTCGACACGACCGCTGCCCGGACTGGCGATCGGCCATCCATCCTCCCACCGCAGAGGCACCAAAAACGTCTCGCGCCCAAGGTTATAGAAATATCCACCATAAGGGCGCATGGCCAGCAGCACCATCCACCATTCGCCTGTTGGGGTTTCTACCAGATCGGCATGACCGGTGCCTACAATGGGATAATCCAGGCCTAAGTGGCGATGGGTAAGGATAGGATTCCCCGGATTGCCCTGATAGGGGCCGGCAATGCAATCGCTACGCGCGACAGACACAGCATGATGATGGGCAGTTCCGCCTTCTGCCGTCAACAAGTAATAGCGCCCTCGCACTTTATAAATGTGGGGCGCTTCCGACCAGATGGCCCCCTTAAGGGCCCCATCCCAGATAACCCGCGGCTCCCCTACCAGGCGCATTGCGGATAGATCCAATTCTTGCAGCCAGATTTCTGTATGACCCTCATAGTTTCCCGGCGAAACCAGACGGCTCCCTGTGTACCAGACTCGGCCATCCTCGTCAAAGAAGAGAGAAGGGTCAAAGCCCGGCGCATTCTCCAACCAAACGGGCTCCGACCACGGGCCGGCCGGGTCCGCGGCGGTCACAAGGAAGTTTCCAGACCTGGTCTTGCCATCCACTAGCGTGCAAATCACATAAAAAACGCCTTGCCAATATCGAATCGTAGGAGCATACAGTCCACCAGAACAACGGATTCCATGCAAGGGCAACTGGGATGGCCTGTTTAGCACGTGACCGATTTGCCGCCAGTGAACCAGATCGCGACTATGGAAGATAGGCAGGCCAGGGAAATACTCGAACGTCGAGGTAATCAAAAAGTAATCATCCCCTGCCCGGCAGATCGATGGATCAGGATGGCACCCTGGTAGGATAGGATTACGAAACGTGGCAGACATAGCGTCTTTCGAGTTATCCCTTGAGCGCGCCTGCCGTTAGGCCAGCCACAATCTGCCGTTCGGCAACCAAGTAGAAAAGAACAGCCGGCACGGCGGAAAGCGACACGAAGGCCGCTACCAAAGCCAGGTCGGTGCCATATTGACCCTGAAATTGCATCGTGCCTAAAGGCAAGGTCCACAAATCCTCCCTATCAATCAATACGAGAGGCACAAGCAGGTCATTCCAGCTAACCACCATCGTCAACGCGGCAACCGCCGAAAGGGCCGGCCGAGCCAAGGGAAGGAGGATCAACCGAAAGAAGGCAAAAGGGGTGCAACCATCAATGTATGCCGCATCCTGCAACTCGAAGGGGATAGAAGCAAAGAAGTTGCGCAAAATCATGACGTTTCCAGAAACCTGGAACGCAATTTGAACGATGATAATTCCTACTAACGAGTTTGTCAGACCAATCTGGCGGATGACCAGGTAAACCGGCAAAATAGCGATGGTGATGGGAAACATCAAACCCAGGGTCAGGAAATTGAAAAGCACATCTCGGCCACGGAAATTAAGGCGCGCGAACACGAAGGCCGCCAAGCCGCAGATGGAAAGCACCACGATGGTCACTATACTGGTAACCACCAGACTGTTAAGAAGCATGGTCCAGAATGAACGTGAGCCAAGGATCTTCGTATAATTGTCCCAATACGGCGGGATAGGGGGAATGTAGGGACGGGAATACATCTCGCCGCGCGTCTTCAAGCTGCCGAAAATGAGGATCACGATGGGGACGAGAATGAGCACGACCATCACAGACAGGATCAGATATTGCAGAATCTTGGAGATTGCTCTGCGTACAGCACTCTTGCTTTGATAGGTAAGGCGCAAGGACATCATGACATCGCTCCTTAGCAATCAATATCCGCCGCCAAGGTAATCCTGTTGGCGTACGAGTCGTAGATACGAGATCGAGAAGACAAGGGAAATTAACAACATGACAAATGCCACAGCGGAACCGTATCCCAACCAGAAGCGAATGAAGCTATAGCGATACATATAGGTAGCCATAACATCGCTCGCGTTTACCGGGCCGCCGCGCGTCATGACCCAAATCACGCCAAATTGCTGGAGCGCCCCCAAAACGGAAAGGTAAATGGATGTGCGAATGGTACCCCAAAGTAGAGGCAAAATAATATAAGCGATCAGTTGCCTTCCATTGGCGCCATCAATGACAGCGGCTTCCTCGATTTCGTGAGGAATATTTTGCAAACCGGCCATGTAGAGCAGCATGTGAAAACCAAAGTACTTCCAGGTAAGAACGACAAAAATACATCCGAGGACCTGCTGGGGATCACCCAACCAGGCCTGCGGTTTCAGCCCCAAAAGGACAAGGAACGCATTAAACAATCCTCGATCGGGATCGGGGTTAAAGAGGCCCATCCACATGATGGCCGTGATGACCTCGGAAAAGACATAGGGCATGAAGAAAATGGTGCGAAAGAAACGCCGACCAGGCAAGTCCCTCCCGACCATCAGAGCCATGGCCAGCGACAACGGTAACTGCAAGGTCAGCGAGAGCACAACAATAACGAGAGCATTCCGGAGAGCTTTCATAAAGGCCTGGTCCGTCAGAATACGCTGATAATTGCCCAGGCCAACGAAATCCACGGCCGGACCAAACCCTTTCCAGTTAAAAAGGCTGTAATAAAAGGACTGGAGCATGGGATACACGACGAAGGCCGTGAAGAGGATGAAGGCAGGTAGTAGGAATAACACAACGGTTAGAACCGTTGATGTGCGACGCGAAGACAGAGCAAAGGCTGTGTTTTTTTCTGCGAGAGATTTTTCCATGAGGGCCTCCTGCTAAAGAAAGAGGCGGGGACCGGGCTTACCCGGTTCCCGATCCCCGCGCAAACGGTCTCAGAAGCGGATTACTTGAGTTCCTGAGCAGCCGATTCTTCAACGGCCCGTGCAACCTGTTCGGGTGTCATGACACCGGCGAAGAGAGCCTGAACGCTGTCGTTGACCACCGAACCGACCGCTGGAGGCAAGGCTTGGTCGTAGTACAGCTGGAAGTACTTCGCCTTGGCTGCGCCTTGCTGGACGGCCAGCAACAAAGGATCGCTAACGCCCGCTTCGCCGCCTTTCACAACCGGCAGGGCGACGTTGATTTGCGCCAAGCGAACCTGGCAGTCTACGCTGGTCAGGTACTTGACGAAGTCAATGGCTTCCGGTTCGGCATTCTTGCCGATGGCGAAGCCATTTCCGCCGCCAAAAGCGTCATTCGGGTCGCCCGCGCCGCCCTCCACCATTGGGAAGGGGAACCAGCCAAGATTGTCGCCAATACCCTGCTTGTCGGGGCTATTGTCCTTCTGCACCGCTGGGGCCCATTGACCCATGAGCTCCATGGCCGCTTTGCCATTGCCCATGAGAGTGGCCTGATCACCATAGGTCGCGCCGAGGAAACCGTCCTGGAAGGGCTCGAGAGCCAGCAATTCCTGAATCTTCTTGCCGGCTTCAATGAACGGCTGATCGGCGAAAGAACCTTGGCGCGAGTAGGCTTTATTAAAGGCTTCCTGACCACCGATGCGGGTGGCAAGATAGGCCCAGTAGAACATAGCGGGCCATTTATCGCCTGCACCCAGCGCGATGGGGGTAATACCAGCCGCCTTCAGCTTCTTTACTACATTAAGGAATTCGCTCCACGTGGTTGGAGGAGCCTCGATGCCAGCCTGCGCGAAGAGAGCCTTGTTGTACCAGAAGCCCACCATGCCCATGTCCCACGGTACGCCGTAGTTGCGGCCCTGATAGGCATACACACCCAGTGCGCCAGGCGAGAAGGTAGAGCGCCAAGCGCCGCCATCGGCATCGAGATAAGGGGTAATATCCTGCAACAAACCGGCTTTGGCGTATTCAATCATCACGCCGCCGCCCCAGCTCTGGAAAATATCCGGCGGATCGCCAGATTGCATCACGGTGGTCATCTTGGACTTGAAGGCCTCGTTCTCTAGCACAGTAATCTGGATTTCGACGTTTGGATGCGCCGCCATGTACTCGTCGGCGAATTGCTGCCAGAGAGCCTTGTGATCTTCAGCGGTCGAAATGTGCCACCAAGTCACCACCACCTTCTCCGCAGGTGGTTGTGTAGCCGGTTCCGCGGCGGGCGCCTCCTCTTCTGTGGGAGTCTGTTGCGGCGCCGGGGTCGGCGTCGCGGGCGCGCAAGCCGCCAGAACTAGGCCAGCCAACAGCACCAGAGCCGTCAGACGAAAGAATTTGTGTTGCATAGTGTTTCTCCTTCCTTTCGGAACTCACTCTTAACAAGGAACGTGTATGGTTTGGGAATAGACCGGCAATCGAAAGGGGATCGTTCTCGCGATAGAGCCACCTCCTTTCCTACAACGAAATTCGAGGCACATCCATAGCATCGGTGTTTCCTCGCGGCGACTGACAGGATTCTCGAACGATCAGCCGCGTTGGCAGTTCAATGCGTTCGATTTTCCTCTCAGGATTCTGTAACAGATCCAGCAACATCTGGGCTGCCACGCGTCCCATCTTCTCCAACGGTTGCTGCACCGTAGTGAGGGCAGGTCGTACCAGCGCTGCCTGTGGGATATCGTCAAAACCAAGTACGGAAATATCCTCAGGTACACGTAAACCGCGATTGCGAATGGCATCCATGGCCCCCATAGCCATGACGTCATTGGAAGCGAAAATTGCCGTCGGAGGATCGGGCAAGTCTAAAAAGGTGGAGGCGCCAGCATAGCCATCCGGCTGAGAAAAAGTACCTTCATAGATGAGCTCGAGCGCTTCGGGGATATGATTGGTGCGTAACGCTGCACGATACCCCGCCAGACGATCCTGCGCGCACCCCAGATCCATCCAACCCGTGATGAATCCAATGCGCCGGTGTCCGAGTTTAATGAGATACTCCGTGGCATCGTAGGCTCCCTGCCAGTTGGTCGCTCCTACCGCCGGACAGTCCTGCCCTGTACCCTGATGGTCAATCAAAACGAAAGGAAAGCCGCGCTGGGTCAGCGTACCTACATAATCCGCCGGGTTGCGCGGCAACACCAGCAACAAACCATCCACCATACCGGTCGCGAGGTTCGCCACGTAACTGGCTTCCTTGCTGGCCGTCCGGTGTGTGGTGTAAATAATCAAGTCAAACCCTTGCAGGGTCAATTCCGCATCAATGCCGCGAATGATTTCCCCAATATAACCAGTGCCCACATCGGGCACCAATAGACCAATCGTACTGGTTCTTCCCCCGGCCAAACTGCGCGCCTGACGATTGGCTACGAAGCCCAATCGCTCCATGGCTTTTAGGACTCGTGCTCGCGTCTCGGGCCGGACGTGGACATCGTTGTTAATGACTCGCGAGACCGTGCCGAAGGAAACTCCCGCTTCGGCTGCCACATCCACAATGGTCACTTTACGGCTGGAAGGCGTCATCTCTCTTGTAAGCGTTTACACGATTTCTCTTTTTAAAGCCTGTCTTACACACTGACAGGCAACAAAACCATCAAAATTACCCGATTTATACGTCAAAAATTGCCCGACAAAGCCACAGTTCGCCTTAAATGCCTCACTTTGATTTGGAAGCGTTTACAAAAAACATTATAGCATGGATAAGAAAAAAGTCAATACCCCCCTCCCCTTTTTTATAATTCGGTTTCTCAAGACCACCCGTTCCACGCGCAACGGAAACCGCCATCAGAGGTTTTCCCACTGTAGCGTAGGTCTTTAAATCCGCGAAAACCCCACCGCGCCTTATGCATAAAAGTGATTGCCGCGGTGTTTCAGCAAGTAAGCTGTTGAGCAGGGATGACGTTTGTACATAAAGCATAGCCATTGGGCGTTAAAACGCTTCTTGTACAACCAAAACCATCGTTGCTTGCCGGCAAGGATGGGGAAAAGACAACATTCCCGCGCCCGGCAAACCGCCAACAACGGCGAAGTAATTCCCCCGCCCGTCTGGGAGACCACCTCGGCAGGTACGCTGCTCGCCGCGATACACTACGCCAGGTGTTCCCAGCGCAGAGCAAAGCTCGCCACCATCAGACCCGCCTCAGGACGCCCCGGTTCGGATGCCCTGCGCGGGTGATAGAATGGTCAAGCAGGCGATACCCCGGATCCGTATAGGTTCCGCCCGCAACGGCATGCACGGTCACGTCGCGACAACAGCTGGACAAAACAGGCCTACGCAAGGAAGCGGATACCTGTAAGGGCCTCCACTGTCCCTGTCGCCGCTATCGCTAACGCCATCGCGGCCTTCGCCCTGCCAGTTCGTCCTTCAGAATCAGGCTCAGGAGAATGCTGACCGCGCTGATGATCAGCGAGGCCAACAGAGCGTTCCAGAAAACAGGCTCTGCAATGACCAGCGAATAACCGAACACCCCACCAAGCCAATTGGCGAAGAGCAGGAGTGCGGTGTTGATGACCAGGGTAAACAGACCAAGCGTCGCCAGAATCAACGGGCAGGTCAGAAACTTCAGGAGTGGGCGGAAGAGGGCGTTGACAATCCCAAAGAGGAGCGCCAGAAACAGCAGCCCCATCCATTCGCCGCGGTAATCCACAGTCGGCAAGATAGCCACAGCCGCCCAAAGCGCTACGGCATTGATGCCCCAACGAATCAAAAATCTCATGGAATACCTCCTTATGACCTACGAATATCTTACCTGGAAGTTTCTTCCAATCGCATCCACAACAGAGTCCGTTGGGCACGAAAACCAGCCGCCTGAATGGCAGCGACAGCAACATCCGCCGGAAAGTCCAACGTTAAGGATTTCCGCCAAGCAAGGGAGCGCCGGGCGTGCAGGAGCAGAGCAGTCAGCGCGCGCTCGCCTCCTTGCGGGGGAATAGCTGCCCACAGGCGGTCGCTTCCGCCATATCCCTCTTGCCAGGCCAGGGCCGCGGCGAAGCGATCCTTAAGATAACCCGCCCATTGTCGCACCTCAGAATCGAGCAAGAAGCGATACAGACTAGGCCAGAAGCCGGGGCGCAAACACAACCAGGGAAAGGGCTGATACCAGGCTAGGCGCTCCGGATACAACTGTCGTAGCCAGATCTCCTGTTCGCGCCAGAGACGCCCTGTACGAGGCAGAATGGTCACTCCCAACCCATCCGCGCAGGCCTGGCGGTCTGGCGCGGCCTGCCAGGACGTGCGGCGAGCCTGTTCGCGAAAGCCAAGCGACTCATACAAAGCGATTGCTCCCTCATTATCCGCGCGAACTTGCAACCAGATGGCATCGGCCGCGCGTTGACGAGCCAAATGCACGCCGGCCAGCGTCAGGGCGCGGCCGATACCCCGGCGACGATAATTTTCCTGAACAGCGATATTCGCCAGCAGGTACACACGTTGCCCACGATAGCGATAGGGAATGACGCTGACATTTCCGACGATCTCGCCATCCTCCTCCCAGACGTACCCCGAAAGCGGCAGGGACGCCGTTTCAACAGCGCGGCTAGCCCAGCGCAAGAAGCCCTGGTCACGCGCCGCATCGCGCATCTGCCGGATATGCTCACGCCCCTCCGCATCCATGGCAGCCCCAAAGCACTGCTCCACCAAATCAGCCACAGCCGGCAAATCCCGCCAGATGTTGAGTGGACGTAACTGGAGCGCCTCAAAAGGAATAGCCGTTGTCCTCACAGCCATCAACCCCTATTATACGCCGCCTCGCGCCACAAGCGAATCCCCCTTTCCTTAACCCAATAGGAACGCAACGCCTGCAGAAGCGTGCCCTCGATTTTCAACAACGAATCCAATTGGGAAGTGTAGGCCATTACCCCTCGCCGCCAAGCGCGTAAGCCCTGCTCCGAGATAGGGAAACACTCGCTTTCCAGGCCTCCGACCGCCGCGGACAACAACCGAGGTTCATTGACCACATAGGGAAGGTCAGCGTAGTACCAGCACGGGCGCGACAACAATGCGACTGCCCGTCGCGTGATCACATGATCCACGTGATCGCCTAGCGCCAGCGGACAAACGAGCACATCCTGCGGCAAGAGAAAATGCGCGAGGCGCTTCGCAATCTGCCGCGGCAGAGCCTCGTCCAAGGGATGGGGGGAGACGAAGACGCTTTGTGGATAGAGAGGCTCGCCATCCGATGCAAGGCGATAAATGCAATCCAGAAAGGAGAAACGGCGCACGCGGACGCCCAGCCGCCGCGCCGCGTGGTTATCCTCGAGGCGACGGGCACGCAGGACGTCATCATCGGGCGCGAACCCCCACATTTCATGGGTGGTCTTGGCAAACAACGAAAGCGACCCCTTCGGCGATGCCGCAAAGATCGTCCAGATCGCGACATATTCGCCGCGCCGGCGTTGCTCCCACATCAGCCCGCCGCAGGAGAGAACCGCATCGTCAAAATGAGGGGAAAGATAAATCCAGCGCACAGAAATCTACCGGTGGGTCGCTTTGAAGGCATGAGCGCTTTGTAAGAGATCGTGCGCAGAGCGCAAGGTGCCCTCGCTCACCTCACCAAGCATCTGCGCGAGTTCCAGTGTGCGCGCCTCATCGCCCAGCGGCGTAACGCGTGTCAACGTGCGCCCATCCTCCACCTGCTTTTGCACTTGAAAGTGCTGGTCGCCAAAAGCGGCCAGTTGCGGCAAATGGGTAACGACCAACACCTGATGTTGCCGACCAAGCAACCAGAGTTTTTCCCCCACCGTGGCGCCAACGCGCCCGCCGATGCCCTGGTCAATCTCATCGAAAACCAGAGTGGGCACCTCATCGGCGCGAGCCAGCACATTCTTGAGACCGAGCATCAGGCGCGAGGTTTCGCCGCCGGAAGCGATCTTCGCCAGAGGCTTCAAACCTTCGCCGGGGTTAGGAGCAATCAAGAATTCCACCCTATCCAGCCCATTTTCATCGAAGGCGACATAGGCGCCGTCGGGAAGCGGTAGGCCGTTCGGGTCGGGGCGAATCTGGAAGTCCACCACGAAACGGGCAGCAGCCATGCGCAGGTCGTCCAATTCGGTCTCAATGGCCCGACCGAGTCTCTCGGCGGCCTCGCGGCGTCGCTGTGAGAGTGCCTGGGCTTGCTCACTCAGACGCGCCAGAATCGCTTTCTCCTCCACCTCCAGGCGCGCGATACGTTCGGTCGCGTGGCTGATATGCTCCAGTTGTCGCCGCGCCTCGGCAGCATGTTCCAGGACCGCCTCGATGGTACCACCGTACTTGCGTGTCAGACGATGCAACAAGTCGAGTCGCTCTTCAACTTCCTCCAACCGCTTGGGGTTATATTCGATGGTCTCTAGATAATTGCGTAAACTGCGCGCTAGGTCGGCCAGCGATTCTTCGAGCAGGGCGGCCTGCTGCACCAAAGCAGATTGTTGCGAGTCGATCTGCGCCAGTTTGCCCAGGGCTTGAGATGCTTGACCGAGCAGATCGGTCGCGGCAAGGGAATCGGGCATCCCCTCATCCAACGCGGCCAAGGCCTGTTGCGTCAGCATCGCCAGCGACTCGGCGTTCGCCAGCCGGTCGCGTTCGTGACGCAGTTCCTCGTCCTCGCCAGGGCGCAGACGGGCGGCCTCGATTTCCTCCGCCTGAAACGTCAGCATTTCCGTACGGCGGTCCGCGTCGCGTTGCGCTTGACGCAGTTCGCTCAGTTCGCGCCGCACCGTTTGTAACTGCTGATACGTCTGCCGGTATGCTTGCAACAGGGGCTGCACGTCGGCGTAGCGGTCGAGCAGACCCAGGTGCGCGCGGACGTTAAGCAAGGAGAGATGCTCCGATTGTCCATGAATGTCCACCAGCACTTCGCCCAACTCTTTGAGCAAGTTCAGGTTGACCGTTGCGCCGTTGACGCGCGCCACACTGCGTCCCTCGCGGCGCACCTCGCGACTGAGGGTGAGGTAGTTCGGGTCATCGAGCAAATCCTCGCGGCGCAGGATGGCGTGCACGAGGTCTCGTTCGGGGCCGGCAAGGTGAAAGGTGCCCTCCACGCGCGCCAGTTCGGCCTCGGCGCGAATGAGGGTTGCGTCGGCGCGGCCGCCGAGGAGCAGGTCGAGCGCGTCCAGAATAATTGACTTGCCGGCGCCTGTCTCGCCGGTGAAGACGACCAAGCCGCGCTCGAAGGTCAATTCGAGGTGGTCAATAATGGCGAAGTTCTGGATACAGAGTTCGCGCAGCACATCACCTCATCAGGCGAATCCCTGCCAGTCGGCCATAGACCAGGGGAGTGGCAAGGAAGACATAGATACCCTGGAAAAGCAGGCCAAACAGGTTCAAGGTGAATATATTGAAAAGAGCGGCCAGCAAAGCGCCGAGCACCACACCGCCTGCCGCCGTCAGGAAGAGCGAGCGGGCGCGATGTTTACGGACGGAAGCGCGCACCGCCTCGGCAATCAACGCGCCGGCGGTCGGTACCGCGGCCAACAATATGAACCACGCCAGAAAGCCCGCCAACGTCCCGACGAGCGTCACGAGCCACGCGGCCAGGAACGAAAGCGCCGTCGCCACCACAAGCGCAATGGGGTAATCATACCAGCGGGCAGTCTGGAAGACCTTCTGCTGCTTGCGGACGCACTCTTTGCAGCGATAGCCGGTCGGCGTACGGACAGCGCACTTCAGGCAAATCGGACGATCGCATTCTTTACAGCGTAACATCGTCTCGACCGCGGGGTGGTTGATGCAGTAGGAAACGGGAAACTCACTCATTTCGGCGCACCTTCCGCAGAGGGGTTTTGATTCATGTGAGCGGTCAGATTGCGGTAGAAATAACTGGGATCGCCAAAGCGCACCAGTCGTGTAACATATTCTGAAGCCTGCACATCCACGCAGTCGCCTTTGGCCAGGGGAACCGGCGTTTGTCCATCCACCGACATCACAGCCTCGCCGCTATAGACGGTGATGCTGACGGTCGTTCCCTCCGAAAGCACCACCGCCCGGTCTACGGAGAGATGGGGCGCGATAGGGACGAGCAAGATGTTGCGCAGTTCCGGCGGCAGAATCGGTCCACCGGCAGCCAAGGCGTAGGCGGTCGAACCGGTCGGTGTAGAGGCGATCAGACCATCGGCGACATAGGCAGCCAGAAAGCGCCCGTCCACGCTGGCGGCCAACCGCACCGGTCGAACAGCCACGCCGCGACAAACCACCACCTCGTTCAACGCATGCCAGACGCCCATGCTGTTCCCGGAACGCACGTGCTCCGCGCGTAGCATCATCCGCTCTTCCATCCAGGTGTGGCCAGCGAGCAACAGGTCAAAACATTGCGGCCAGTCTTGCCCAACCTGAATCAGAAAGCCCAGCCGTCCCATGTTCACACCCAACACCGGTACCTCAGCAGGCGCGCAAATATGACCCGCGCGCAACACTGTTCCATCACCGCCAACGGCGATGAGCACATCAAATTCGCCGTTCTGCACCCGCTGTTGCAAAGCGAAATCATCAATCGTGCCTGTCAGAGTCTGGCAGGCACGGGCGCTCAGATACTCCGCCATCAAACTTGTCGCCGCGATTGCCTCCGGCATCTTGGGATGAGCGGCAATTGCAATCCGACGAGGACGAAAGGGCAAGGAGGTCATTCGGAAATAATTATACTTGCTTACGAGACAAGAAAACGCTACGAGTGGACAGCCCTACAGGCGTTCATCACAGAGGTGACGGAAGCCGCAACGCGCGCAACGCTGTGGCTCCTCGTGTGAGCGATGCGTCTCGCCGCGGCGTTCCTGTTGACGCATAGCGGCCAACACGTCCAGCAGCGCCGATTCCAGTTCTGGAGTGTAAGCTACGGCAAAATCGCGTGTTGGGTAGTGTAGAACGCCATAGGGTGGACGCCGGCGATAGGTTTTTTCCACCAGCAAGCAGTACGCTGCCAGTTGAAAAATATGCGAGTCGTAAGGGGCAGGCGGCGTGCGACCACTCTTGACCTCCACAGGGATGATTTGCTTCCCTTCCTCCACTAGATAATCGGGCTTGCCGGTCAGACCAAGGAGGGCATCGTAGAGCGGCTTCTCCGGGGAACGCCAAGCGCGTGTATCGGCGTAGATAACTCGCCCCGCCGGCAAACCGGCCCAACGTCGTTGGCAACTCGCTTGCCAAAACAAGAGCAACGCTAGCGCCATTAACAACAGGGCAAGAATGAAGACGAACATTTGCGCGAAATCTTCGACGGCTAAAAACCGGGAAACATTACGCTCGCCATGTGGGCCGTGTGCTAGAACGCCCATCGGGCGCATTGAACAGTCAGGAGAATCAACGCTGCCAGCAACAGACCCCAGGCCAGGCCACGCGTGAGATCCGCAAGCAAGATTCGCCGCCCATGCTGACGATGCAAGGTTAACCCGGCCACAAGTTCACTCTGATTGTGCGACTCAACTCCTTGACGATAGTACCACCAGGCCCGGGCGCAGAACAGGTATGCGCCTATCTCCGAGGCACACAAGGGGCGCATAGCAACTCCTCAACAAATTTAGCACATATATTCTATCATAAAGCACGAATGGCGAATGTGCTTTCTGGGTCACTGTTCACAATTTGGTAAAATCCCTATCTCTCCCTACCTAAGCGGGAGACAAAGACGGCGCCTGGGTTGACTTGCACGGCCTTGTCCCAAACACAACCAAAGATTCTGAACGTTACTTTGTCCCCTGGCCGCTAGTGTTCGAATCATCAGGCCATCGCTGACGATTTGACAGCGCGAGCACAGGCCATCCTAACATTACATTTTGCTTCCCCGCTTATCTCCACACTGACGCCTCAGGCAACGTTCACCTCTACCCCATCGTTCGAAGCGACCTTGGCGCCTTCATCGAAACACCGCAAGAACCCCCCAACACTAATGAATTCCGCCTTGCGGCCTATGGATATCCTACCCTACCGCCCCGCCGCTCTCCGATGGATTGCGACCCGCCAGACGAACATTGACGATTTTCTTGAGTACATCGAACCAGAAGGGCGCTCCCTGGGCAGCCGCCAGGGCAGTCAGCAAGAGTCCTCCCAGTTTTAACATCCAGCCGGCCAAATCTTCCGGCAGTGGGGTATTGACCAGAGGATAGCAACGCCCGGCTACCGCCAGGCCGTAGATATCCTGACCGGTACGAGGAAGGAGATGACAGGAGCCGGCAGGAGATTCCAGTGGTATGTCCAACCAGCCTACCGGCAAATGAAAGCGGTTCCATTGTTCCTGCAAGGCGACCAGCTGCGCCAGGGTTGAGTCGGGGTTGGCGGCCAATGCGTTCTGGGCAGCCAGAGTGACCGCTTGTTGCGCTAGCAAGCTGCGCAACGCGCCGGCTCGCCACAGTTGACCGGCAATTTGAAACGTATCCATATTCAGACAAACGGCGAGCCACAGTCCCAGGCCGAACGCCAACCACTGGGCGCGCCGTTTGTACCAGCCGCTGCGGCGCGCCATGGCGTTCTCAAACCAGCCTTCGACGTTCCGTCGCGCCTGCGCTAGCGGACTTCCGCCTGCCGCGGCATACTCCTCCACACCGCTCAACAGCGCCTGCAAGGTTTGCTTCAGGCGTGGATGGGTTACTCCCAACGCCACCAGGCCCAAGCGCAGACGATCGAGCGTCGTTTCCTGCGACCATCCCCCTTTCTGCCGTTGCCATTCGGCCAGAACGGAGGCGATTTTCTCCTGTTGCACGGCCACCGCGTTCCAGGAATGGGTCACGGCTTCCGCCAGGGCAGGGAAATCATGCGCCAAGGCATCCAGTTCCACGCGCAGATCGCTCGTCGCCGTCTCATCGGGGGTTTCATCGGTGGTCGCGACCAGGGCGCGTCGCGCCATGGCCAGAATCAGATTGATCCGCTTCCGCAGGGCGCGTCGCCGACGCCCGCCCAACGCCGCTGCCTTCTCGCGCAAGAGGTATAACTGCTGCTGGAGCAGGGAGGCCTCGCTTCCGGCGTGGATCACCAGATCGAAAAGCGCCTGGGCAAAGTGGCTGGCCGGCAAATAGGATGGCTTCGCCTCGGCGTTCCGGCCCGTGTAGAGACTGCGGATGAGCGGATGGTTGTAGAGCTGATCGGCCAGGGCGTCATCGCCCAGCATGTTCCGGATGGCGACCTCTAACATGCGCGCCCGCCAGCGAAAACAGGCCGCGACCCACTCCTGTAACGTAACCACCCCCAGACTCAACGTCAGCCAGACAAGGATCAGTCCGAGAACAATGTCGAGAACCGCGAGGAGTGACATCTCATCCGCCTGCGCTTATTTTGTTTGCTGCATTAACGCTATAAAGCGTGGATCGGTACGCAGGGAATCGAGGTCCGGATCGCAACGCATCCATTCTAGAGTCGTTTGTTTCTTCTCCAACGCGCTCTTCAACAAAACAATGGCCTGGTCGTGATTGCCACAAATGGCCTCGAAACAGGCGCGGTTGTATTCGTTTTCCAGTTGCATCTGGGGCATGGCGATTTGAATGTGTTGTTCTGCTTCTTGGCACCTGCCCAATCGCCGGTAACTCCCGGCCAGCGCGCCATGAGCCAGGACATAGTTCGGATTCAACTCCACGACCTTGCGGAACGCCTCTACGGCCTCCTGATGCCTCTTCTGGGCGGCATAAACCAGACCCAGGTGGTAATGATACACTTCGCGATCGGGGCGCAGGGCAATGGCCTGTTTAAACGCTGCTGCGGCTTCCTCATATTTGCCCAGCGCCTTAAGGGAAAGCCCCAACGTATCCCAGGCGCGATCGTTGGTGGGGTTGATGTCGGTGATCCGTTTGTAGAGATTGGCCTTCTTTTCCAACGTCTCGGCGTTCCGAGTCGGCTCTCTGTTCTCTGCAGGAACCGCCGCAAGGGGGGATCGTTCTGTCTCTGCCACTGTTACAGGAACCGATTCGCCGGCACGAGCGGCCGCCGCAAGGAAAGCAGTTGCAGAGACTTTCGGCGATGTCTGCTGCGACTCCACCGGCAAGGGAACTTCCGGCGCGGGAAGCGGCGACTCTTCCTCCGCCAGCGCGACCTCGCCGGCCTGGCGCGGCGCGGGAGCGGATGCTCGCGGCGAAGCGACTGTCGCGGGCGGCTTCGGAACATGAAGCCTTGATTCCTCGCGCGAAGGCGCGACAGGCGCCATAGACAAAGCGGGTTCCGCGTGGACAGCGGAAGCGTTCACTTCCGGTTTTCGGTCCGGCGCGGCAGGCAGGCGATCCGGGGAGGGAGCAGAATCGGGAGACGAAACGGCCATGCGCACAGCCGCTTCCAGTTCATCCGCCTGGCGGTACGCTTGCATTGCCCGTTCGTAGTCATTCAGACGGCGATAGGCATCGCCCAGGCGGTTCCAAAGAACGGCCTTTTCCTCACCATCATCGAGCAGCTCGATCGCCTTCTGGTAAAGCGGGACGGCCTTCGCAAACTCCCCTTTCTGACAATAAGCCATCGCCAGGTAGCCATAGGACCAGCCCCATTGCGGCGCCAGCTCGATGGCGCGACGATAGACCGCAATCGCTTCATCATAGGCCCCTAACTTCATGTGGATTTTTCCAATCTCAATCCACAACGCAAAGTCACTCATGACTCTCTCCTTGCCGCCAGGAATCAATTGCGACGGTTACCCAGCAGAACCATGCGTGCACGGCGCAACAAGGAACTGGAATGGCCATCCAGTTCGGCAGCCCGCTGGTAGGCGGCGCGGGCATGCTCATGCTCGTGCAAGCGGCGATAAGCGTCACCCAACCGGTTCCACACAATGGCTTTCTCGCGATTGCTCCGCAACAACTCCAGACTCTTCTGGTACAGAGGAACGGCCTCGGCGTAACGCTTCTCGTAGCAATAGGCCAGCGCCAGATTGCTGTATGCCCAACCATCCTGCGGCGCCAAAGCAATCGCGCGTGCGAAAGCCGCGATAGCGCGTTCATAGGCGCCTACCCGCAGCAGGGCATTGCCCACCGCGTTCCATTCCTTCGCGCTCGCAGGGACAAAATCATGCGCTCTACCAAGCGCACCGGCCAGCGCCTTATCCACGGTGCTGTCATTGGTCGAGGAGGGCCATACAGCTTCCAGGAATGGCGCAGATGGCGAATCCTCTCGCCTGGGAGCAGTCGCGTCTTCCTGTTGCGCCTCCTCCATCAGGCGCAGGCTGGCAGCCGAAGGTCGATAGCGCAAGGGTTGTTCCATCTCCTGGCCTCCCTCCGGAAGCACAGCCGGCTCCTCCAAGAGAGAGGAACGAATCTCCGACAGTGAATCCGACAAGGATATTTCAACCGCCTGGGGCACTTCTGCAGGAGAGGCGGTTTTATCGCTTTGGTTGGCCCACCGTTGATACGCCAGGGCTAGGTTCTGCACGTAGGGCCAGAAGCAGCCAGGACTCGATTGAACGGCATGCAGGTAGGCAGCAATTGCTTCCTCGTAGCGGCCGGCCGCGAGGTGAGCGTTCCCGCGCGCGTTCCACTCGGCCGCGCCGATTTTCTCCTCCTGAACGTAAGAGGAAAAAGCCGCCTTCTCCTCCTGAGCGGCAGACGCACCACAAGCCAGTTCAAGGGGGTCTCTCTGCAAAGAATCTGTCGCTTCCATAAGGGACGCCGCGCCGCACGCCATTTCAACCGCTTCTTCTAGCCGATCAACCCTCTCCGCAGGCACGCCCCAAGTCATCGGCGACACGGTTTCCTCAATCCTGGTCATCGCCTCCGCGGCAAACGCCCCGCAAGCCGATTCCACTGTCTCTTCCTCTGCTTGCTCTGCCGCCCTCGCGGCAAAAGCGCCGCATGCCATTTCTGGTTCTTGCGCGAGAAGGTCCTCCCCTGCTAGCAAAGCGCCGCAAGCAAAAAGCAGCGGCTCCGGCGCAGACAACAAAGTTCCAGCAACGTACGAGTTGGCCTCGCGCATGGAATCCTCCTTTGAAACAGGAACATTACTGACTTCGACGTGTGCATCAGACTCAGCAGGCTGAGGGAAATAAGGAGAGGATAAAGAGGGGATGACTGCCTCTTGAGGAAGCGAGAGAGGAATATCATCTTCATCCGGATGCAACAGGCTATGAGGCGTAGCGCGCAAGTCATGCCCGAACCAGTCGAGGTCTGCCCCGTACTCGCGCGCGTGAAGGTAGGCGGTGCGCGCGGTGGGCTCATCCTGCACGCGCCGGCAAACATCGCCTAGGCGACTGAAGAGCAACGCCTTGTCCGCCTCCTCGCTGAGCAGGGCAATGCCCTGCCGGTACAAGGGAATCGCCTCGTCATCGCGCCCAAGGTGGGAGCAAACCAGCGCCAGGTTGGCATATAACCAGCCGCATTGCGGTTGCAAGGCTATTGCCTGACGAAAAGCTTCCTCGGCCTGCTTGAACTTGCCTTGACGGAAAAACAGCACTCCCACTTCGTTCCAGGCCTGAAAGTCCTGCGGATCGAGTTCGAGGGCGCGACGGTAAGCCTGCAACGCTTCCGCGCGGCGTTGCTTTCGCACCAGCAAGTCGCCAAGAATCAGCCAGGACTCGGGACGGTTCCCCTCTAGGGCAAGCGCCCGACGACAGGCATTCAGCGCCTCGTCTAGCCTCCCCAGTCGGGCCTGCGTTCGGCTCAAGCCAAGCCAGGCGACCAGCAACGTGGGCGAGAGTTCGATCGCCTTGCTGTAGGCCGACAAGGCCTCCTCCAGGAAACCACACCGAAGGGCAATATCCCCGAGGCCGTTCCATGCCAGCACGTCGTGCGGGTTCTTTTCGCACGCGCAGCGGAAAGCAGTCAGCGCGTCGATGTAGAATCCAACCTGCGCATAGAGGGTGCCGAGATGATTCCAGAGCGATGCCTGTTCAGGCAAAAGGCGAAGCGCCTGCTTACAGGCTTCGATCGCCTCATCCAGGTGACCGCTCGCCGCGTGAAGAAGGGCCAGGGCCTGATGGCAATTGGCTTCCAAAGCAGAGTCTTGTCTATTCCTGGCGTCTTGCAGGGCAGCTTCAAGCAGGGGCACAGCTTGCGAGGTGTCTCCCTTTCGCCAGTGAAGGATGCCAAGCGTCAACAAAAAAGGGGCATTGCCGTCTTGCGGCGAGGAGCAATCAGTCAGAAGGGAATCTCCCAGCGCCAACGGCTCGGACAGGGTTGCAGAAGACGGTGCGTTTTTACCGTTCTGCCAGGCAGTTTCCAGCGTGCAACGCAGAATCTGGGCCGGCGTGGGGTCATCGAGGAATTCGACGACGCGGTGACGCAACGCCCAGAAATCCGGCGCGCCGCGAGCCAGGTTGACCGTCTGGCTCTCGGTCAGCCAGAAGACGACGCGCACATCATGGTCGAGCCAATCATCGCATTGGCGATCCAGGCCGAGATACCACGAGGCTGCTTCTTCCTCGTACTTCGCCGCCCCATGTACAAAGACGATTGTTCGCCCCGGCTCCAGCAGAGAGGACAATCGGACAGGCATAGCGGTCGGGGATAATTCTTCCAGGCTTAGCCAAAGGATTTGTTGTCCTTCCGCTTCCAGTTTTCGCGCCAGCAGCAGGGCGGCGTCGGCGCACACATATTCCGAGCGGTAAACCGCGAACAGGATGGAAGGACGCTGCCAACGAACCGCGAGGTCAAGTTCGTGGAAGAGCATCTCCACACGCGCTTCCAACGACTCGAGCAAGGCAGCCGGGGCAGGGGGAAAGCTACTCATTGAGCAATTTTCTCAAGACAGGGTGCACATCGCACCAGTTTTCGCCATTGCGATATTCGAGAATCGCCAGCAACTGCAAGAGGGGACGGAGTCGTTCGTTGTACTCCAGGCGGTTGTATTCGTGAATGCGTTTGAGGAACTGCAAATCGTTCTTGTCCAGAATACGCCGGTACTCGTTGCGGATTTCCGTAGTCGCCCACTCCACATCGGCGCCCTCGACCCGCGTGGCCCCACGCCGGCGGGCGCAGCCAATGGCCGTGCGCATGATGCGCGCCATTTCGCGGAACACGCCGCCGCTATAGGTGATCGCGTCCTCCAGAGCCTGATCACCAATGAGGCGCGAATCCATGCGCACGCGCACGAAACGGCGCATGGTCTCGTAACCTTCCAGATTATGCCGTTCCGGCTCAAGCGGCGGATGCAGGTTAATGTTAGGCAGGAAGATCGCCTGATCGCGAATGGCGTCGAACTCCTTGCTGTAGAACAAGGCGCTCGAAACGGTGTAGACGATGGCGCAGTTGGGTTGCATCATAATCTCGCGCCGATCGTGGAAAATCGCCCGCGCCTTGTCCAGATCGGGCTTATCCATATCGTCAATGAGAATCAGGGGGATGCGTTTTTCGCGAATGTAGATGGCCGCCGCGATGCTGTTGATGACAGCAATGAGGCCGGTGATATCTTTTTCAAAGACCTGACGGAGCTCGATGCGCGTTGCCGGCTCCAGCTTCATTTTCATGCCGGCGTTGAGGAAAAACGCCTCGATAGAAGCGCCGATCTCGTAGCCGCTGGTCTGACCAGCCAGAATGGTGCGCACCTCCTGTTCGATCTTGCCGCGCCAGCCGTTGAGTTCCTTGAGCAACTGATCAGGCAACTCGCCGCCAGCGCGCCGGTACTCGCGAAACATGCGCCCACCGATAGCAAGCAGGACATCGCGAAAATCCAGGTCAATGATGTCGGCCTCTTCACGGATGCTGAAATTGATCGGCCAGAACTTCTTTTGTAGTTCGGGATGAGCTAGCAAGTGCAAGAGTTCGGTGGATTTCCCGCAGCCACGGTGACCAGAGAAGAAGAATTTTGGCGGACGATAGAAAGGCGCGAGGAGAGCATCGGTCAATTCGGCAATGGGATTGCCAGGCCGGTCAATGTAGAACGGATTTGGTTCGCCGTTCGGCCCAGGTCGCAAGGGCAAATCCAGCTCAAAGTTCAACCAAGCGCGGTCAAAGTCGGTTGCGGTAAGGTATTCAAACTTCGCCATAGCATCTCCTCGCCAGGGCAAGCGCGATTACTCCGCAACGCAAAGCCTCATTCGTACTTGAGATACTTCTCGCTGCACCATCCAGCCGGGGACTCGATGCGTGCCCAGCCGTCCTTGCGCTCCAGCACGCGCACACGTTGACCGTACACGAGGTACCCTACGGCCGGATAGGAAGTGCCGGGGCCGCTGCGGACGTTCAAACTGCTTGCGGCGCAGGTGGCATAGAGATCCGTCATGGGCGGCGGCGTCGGTGGAACCGGCGAACCTTTCTCCAGGGCGCTCACGCGCCGCTCCAGCGAAACGATCCTTTGTTCCAGTTGCAGGTATTTCTGCTCGAGTACGACCAGGCGCGATTCTAGATCGCCGCCGGGGCCGGGGGCGGGGATAGGAATGCCAGCCATCTGATACAACTCCTCCAACGTGCCGTTGAAACGGTTCATGTCAACATTGTAACTTTCCGTGCCATAGGTGGGGCCATCCCCCTTTGAGGTATATTGCCAGAAAGTCCAGGTCTGCCAGGGCGCCGGCACAGTCGGAGCGCTGGCCGTCGTATAATGCGCGATCCAGAGACGGAATTGTTGCCAGTAAACGTCCGTGGAGCCGTAGGTGGTCCAGAAGACTGGAGCGGTGTAAATGATGGGGGTATAACCGCGCGCCTTGAGTTGCTCGATGAAATCGCGCAGAGCAAGGCGCGCCGCCCCAACGTTATTATCCGCACGGCGTTGCTCATAATCCACCACCGGCGGAAGTTCGCCGCGGTCGGCGTCCAGCAAGGTCGCGTAGTAATCGGCCTGATCGCGGGCCGACTTGGTGTAGTCCAGGTAATGGTAAGCGCCGCGCAATAGACCTGCATCCTTCGCCTTCTGCCAGTTCACTCTGAAGAGTGGATCGGTAAACGTGGCCTGAGAGGCCTTAATGAACACGAACGCCGCTCCCGCCGCCTTGGCCTTGACGGCATCCCAGTCCCCGTTCCACTTGGAAATGTCTATCCCAACAACAGTCATGATCGCCTCCTTTCCAAACTAGGCAACGGTAAGATGAAGTGCAGCAAAGCGCCCCACATTGGCTTCCACATCTTGCAGGCAGAGCTTCTGGGCATGCCAGAAGGCGGGCGCCCAGATTTCAAAATAGTTCCCCTGGCCGACGAGCACGGCCTCCTTCTCTAAACCGGCGAAGAGGCACAGATCGTCCGGCAAGACAATATGGCCGTCCGAGTCCACCGTCAGCGCGACGGCGGTGCCGAGCGTCAGGCGCAGGAGCAAACGGGCTGTTGGATCCGTGATGCTCAGCGCGCCGATTTGCCGGCAAACCCCTTCGAACGTCGTTTGCGGCAGAACTACCAGATTGCGCTCGAATCCCTGAAACACGAACGCGCCCTGCGCCAAGGACGGCCGAAAGGTCGCTGGCAATGCCAGCCGACGCTGTTCGTCCAGAGGGAGAAGATGCTGACCGAAGAACATACCTAAGCCTGATGCGCCAGATAGGGACAGAAACCAACCACCTTACATTATAGTAAGGGAATTTGTTTGACGAAACCCGAAAAAGCGGCAGGCTCTAAGGTAAACAATTGACCACTTGCGGCCAAAAACTGGTCATAAATGACCAATCCGCCGTCACCGACCGAGCGATTCATTCGTTCTCCTGCGCCTCACTAAGCCCTTCGCGCACAGCATAGAGCGCAGCCTGGGTGCGATTCGCAAGATGCAACTTATCCAGAATACTGCTGACATACTTGGCAACGGTTCGTTCATGCACGCCAAGTTTGGCAGCAATTTCCTGATTCGTCAGGCCGCGCGCGATGAGGCGTAAAGTTTCCTCCTCGCGGCGAGTTAACGGGTCCGGCGTCCAGGAGGCACCGGCAGGCCGATGAATTTCTTGAATCATTTTCATCGCCACCGAGGGTTGCAAGGAGCCCTGCCCTTGCGCGACATCGCGTATTGCCTGCAACAGCTGGTCACGCGTGGCGTCTTTCAACAAGTAGCCTAACGCGCCGGTCTTAATGGCCTGAAAGACTCGCTCGCCCTCGGCGAAGCTGGTCAGCACCAGAATACGAGCGTCGGGCATCACCTCCTTTATCTTCGGAATGGCAGTCAGCCCATCCTGCCGCGGCATGACCAGGTCCAGCAGGATGACATCGGGGCGGGTGCGCCGAGCCTGTTCCACTGCTTCCAACCCGTCACCCGCCTGCCCGACCACCTCGATATCCGGCTGGAACGACAGAATTGCGACGATTCCCTCGCGAACCACAGCCTGATCTTCGACAACAAGAACGCGAATTTTTTTCATGGCTGCAACACCGATTCAGAAACTGCGTCCTGCCCAATCTTGGACCAGGGCAAGGTCACGCGCACCGTTGTTCCCTTGCCAACTTGCGAAGCAATGGCGATTCGGGCGCCGATCTTCTCCGCGCGTTCGCGCATGTTGCGCAGGCCACGTCCACCATTTCCCACTTGCCGTTGATCAAAACCACGACCGTCATCGCTGATTTCAAACACAAGGTCGGCGCGCCGCTTCTTCAAGCGCACGGTGACGGAGCGCGCGTTGGCATGACGCAAGGCGTTGTTCAGCGCCTCCTGAGCAATAAAGTACAAAGCGACTTCCGTCTGAACCGGCAGGGAGACCTTCTCGTCGATCAGGAGATGGGTGCGGATGTCAGCGCGGCCTTCCACCGCCGAAAGACGTTGGGCCAGGGCAGCCGCCAGGCCTTCGCGCTCCAAATCCAGCGGCTCCAGCTCGTGCAGGAATAGGCGCATTTCTTTCAACGCCTGCCGCGCCTGCTCGCCGATACGCGCCAGCACCCGTGCCGGCATATCCGCATGGCCGGCCTCCAGGCCGGCTTGCGCCGCCTCCGTCAGGGTCAAGACGCCGTACAATTTTGCGCTCAGGGAATCGTGCAAATCGCGCACCAGCCGCTCGCGTTCGGCCAGGGCAATGTTCAGGTGACGCTGACGATCGCTGTAAATGAAAGTGGCAATTTCATCGGCCACGACCGTCAGGCGAGTGATTTCATCGGGACGGTAGATTTGTCCCGCTGGACGCGCCAGGCAGATAATTCCCGCTCCCTTATTGTCAATAAGCAAGGGAAGAATCAACAGACTATACGCCCCCAACTGACGAGTAGCCTCCGAGATGCCCTTCTCTTGACGAATATCGGGAATCTGGCGCGCCTCGCCGCTTGTAATGACATCTTGAATGAGGGGAGGGAGTGTGGGAATCACAGCCAAGCGTTGCACCAGATCAGCCGAAAGCCCGTGATAGGCTTTCAAGAGCAACTTTCCGGGCGCAACCTCCCCGTTCTCTTCCAGCAAGAAGATGGCGCTCATCTGGCTGTGAAAGGCGTAGGCGATCTGGAAAAGCGATTCGGTCAGGAAATCATCCAGGCTCATCGCGCGAGTCGCCGCGCCCGAAATGGCGTGCAGTAAGATGAACATTTCATCGCGCGCTTGCCGTCGCGCCTCCTCGGCCTTCTGCCATTCGGTCATATCCCTCCAGAGAATGACTCGGCCCAACGGTCGTTGGCCATCGAAGAGAGGCGAGACGCGCATTTGCAGGTAACGCCACTCCTCGCCCACCATGACGCTGCCGTTAACGTTAATCTCCTTGTCGTACGAGGCCATGATATTCTGCCAGCGAGTGAGCACTTTTTCTCCCGCCTGCCCCAAAATACGATCCCTCGCGACACCAATCAGCCGTTCGGCAGCCGGATTGAGATCGATAACTCGGTTCTGAGAATCGAGCACCATCCAGCCATCGCCCATTTTCTCGATCACGAGATCCCTCGCCAGGGGAATAGTGGCAAGCAAGCGATATAACAACAATCCGAAGAGCAACGCGAAGGCGGTAATCGCAAAAGGCAGGGGCGTCAGACTCAAATCAAACAGGCGCGTGTTGGAAAGATGAACCACGTTGATGAAGAAAGGCACAAGGACGCCGAACAAGACCAGCGCGAACTGACGACGATGGGGACGCGGCCCATAGACACCGGCGCGGATCAGCGCAAAGGCAGCCAGCAGAAGAAGAGCGCTGGCATAGATCGCATTGATCCAACGCCACACTGGCTCGCCATTTACGATAGCTCCTGTCCATAGCGCCGCTTGCACCGTGGCCGGCACAATCGCCAGGGCAAACATGTGTTTCCATGTAGTTTGATAGCCGCGTTGGGTATAGTGAAGCACGAAGAGAAAGAGCGCCGCTGGCGCCAACGAACCCGCCAGCGCGCTGACCGCAAGCACAACCGGGCGAGGCAGGTTCCCTTTTCCCCACCACAAGACGTAGACGAGCACCCAGACCGCCAGCACAATCGCAAAACCGAACAGATCTGCCGCGCCCGGCGTGGCTCGCCGCCGCCAGCAAATACAGCCTATCACAATGGCCGCGGCAAGCGCGAGAAAAAGGCCCATAAGACCAACGACCATACCCTGGCTTTCGAAAAACGGGATGGGAACTATATAGGTATTATACCCTATGCCTCTTTGTATTACGTTCTACGTTCTGTTGTCCTTCACCACCTTATACCCCAAGCGCCGCAGGAACGCCGCATCGTTGCGCCACCCTTTGGCCACCTTAACTCGCAACTCCAAAAACACCTTGCGCCCACTCATGGCTTCGATTTCCTGACGCGCCGCGCTGCCAATCCTCTTCAACATCGCCCCCTCCGCGCCGATAACAATGCCCTTCTGGGATTCGCGCTCCACAAATAAAGTGGCCGCCACGTACGCGCCGTTTTCCCCACGTTCCTTATAGTCATCAATCCGCACAGCTAACGCATGGGGCACCTCATCTTGCAGGAAACGCAAGGCAGCCTCGCGAATCAAATCTGCCGCGATGTCACGCTCATAGAGATCGGTCACTTGCTCCGGTGAGTAATGCGGCGGCCCCGGCGGCAAGCGTTCCGCCAACGCTGTAAGCAACTCCGACAACCCCTGGCCGGCGGTAGCAGAGAAAGCCAACGTAGATACCGCGCCATCGGGAAACTCCTCCAGCAAGGCGCGATACTCGCGCACTCTCCCCTCCAGCACCGCCTTGGGCAAAATGTCTATCTTGTTCAAACCCAAAATCACAGGAGGGCAAGGCTGTAAGGCAGCTAACAACGTTGCAATGCGTTGATCCTCTCCCTGCGGCGCAACGCTCGCATCCACCAGGAAGAGGATGACATCCACACCCTCCAACGCTGCCTCGGCCTCCTGGTTAAAGAATTCTCCCAGCCTATGGCGCGGGACGTGGATGCCCGGCGTATCTACGAAGATGATTTGCGCTCGCTCGAGGCTGAGAATGCCGAGTTGACGGCGGCGAGTCGTCTGGGGACGCGGCGAAACGGCCGCTATCTTCTGCCCCACCAGGGCGTTGACCAAGGTGGACTTGCCCACGTTAGGGCGCCCAATGACTGCGACGAAACCGGAGCGATACTCTGACGGTATAATCATGGCATGGATTCGTCTACGGCGGCTCGATTGCTTTCCCTTAACTATGAATTCTATCAAACTTTTGGCGAGGCATTCGCCAATACCCGCCAACGCATTCAACCGGGCGCGCGGCATCTCCTGCAACGTCTTCAGGGCGATGAGACGATTCTCGACCTGGGATGCGGTAATGGAAATCTGGCACGCGCACTGACGCACGCTGGCCATCGTGGTCTCTATATCGGCATTGACTTCAGCACCTCCCTCCTGGCTAGGCGCGGCACTCTGCCGACCAACTTTCTCTTCCTGCAAGCCGACCTCGCCGGCGAGGACTGGGCCGACCGGGCACGCGCCGCTCTCGCCGCCCGGACGAACGCGAGCGCCCCGACCTTCTCCCTCGTCACTGCCTTTGCCGTCCTGCATCATCTGCCCGGCATGGACTTGCGCCTGTCCTTTCTACAAGACGTGTACAGCTTGCTCGCCGCGGACGGTCTGTTTTTCCACTCGGAGTGGCAATTTTTGAATAGCCCGAAACTGGCCGCGCGCGTTCAGCCCTGGCAACGCATTGGTCTGGCGGACGATCAGGTTGAGCCGGGCGATTACCTCCTCGATTGGCGCGCTGGCGGACAAGGCCTGCGGTACATCCACCATTTTACTGAGGACGAACTGCGCGCCTTGGCCGAAATCAGCGGCTTTACGATTCTGGAGACGTTCCATGCCGATGGAAGCAACGGCCGTCTTGGGTTATATCAAGTCTGGCGTAAGAATCCTACGCCCTAACGCTTTGCGGGGAAACACGGCTGTTTCAAGAACAGTGCTGACGGCAGGTCGCAAGTCAACGGCCTCGCGCCAGGCGTGGAGCCAATCTCTCCAAGCCATAGGGCGCCAACAATCCTATGGGGATAGGCCAGAGAGCCCGTCTAAAAAGCAATACCTCCAAAACCAAGGGCAAAGACGCTGCATTGCCGCTTTGCGCTTCTCTGCCTGCTCCCCGCTTACAAACTTTTTGATTTATCCGACAATTGCTTGTGCATAGTGGTACAATCATTACCCTATGACAAAACTGGAACAGGCTGTTCGTCAGAATCTTCGCTACAACATCACCGTCAACCTACTCGACGGCGCTTTCTTTGGCCTGGGTTGGGGATTCGGCTCCATTGGAACGATCATCCCCCTGTTCGTCAGCCAGATGACCGACTCGGCCATTCTCATCGGTCTGATTCCGGCGATTCATGCTGTGACCTGGCAATTGCCGCAATTGTTCGTGGCAAACGCAGTCGCCAGGTTGCGGCAATACAAGCCAATGGTGCTGTGGTTGACGTTGCACGAACGGTTGCCCTATCTTGGCTTGGCAATCGTGGCGTTCTTCGCCTCCGCGCTGGGCAACCGCCTTGCCTTGCTGCTGACGTTTCTCCTGCTCCTCTGGCAAGGATTCGGCGCCGGTTTTACCGCCAACCCCTGGCAAAGCATGATCGCTAAAATCATTCCGGGAGAAGCGCGCGGGACGTTTTTCGGCGCGCAATCGGCTTTCGCCAATATCTTAATGAGCGTCGCGGCGGTCGCGGCCGGCTACATTCTGGAACGACTGGACGCGCCCCATGACTTCACCCTGTGTTTCTTGCTGGTGCTGGTCGGCATGGCCATCTCGATGCTCTTCCTGGCCCTCACGCGCGAACCAACCGATACCGAAAAGAACATTCCCGAACGCCGATCCTTCCCCTGGCGTGAGTGGGTAGCCGTCCTACGACGCGATCGCAACTTCAGCGCCCTCCTGCTCGTGCGTTTCCTCTCTCAGTTCGCCACGATGGGCTTTGCCTTTTACATCATCTACGGGCTACGCCGTTTCCAGATGGACGAGGTAACCGCCGGCTTCCTCACTGCCGCTTTGACCATTACTTCGACGATCGGCAATCCGCTCATGGGTTGGCTGGGCGACCGGCTCGGACACCGTGCTATGCTCATTGCCGGCTCGTTTGCTGTGACTCTGAGCTCGCTTTTGGCCTGGTTCGCGCCCTCCCTTGCCTGGATGTACCCCGTTTTCATCTTGGCGGCCCTGGCGAACGTGGCCTACTGGACAACCAGCATGGCAATTACCACGGAATTCGGTACGGAGGAAAACCGACCGGTGTACATCGGTCTTGCCAACACCCTGATTGCGCCGGCCACTTTTCTCGCCCCTCTCCTCGGCGGATGGATTGTCGACTCGTCCGGCTTTCAGACGACCTTCCTGCTCTCCGCCTTGGGCGGTCTGATCATCGCGGCCCTTCTCCTTAGCCTGGTGCGCGATCCGCGCCGACAGGCAAAATAGGGACGTTCGAACACGGGATGGACACCGCGCTTGCATTCCTGTTCGCAAGGAAAGTTTGGGTATAATCCAAAGCAACGCTTGGTAGCCCATTATGTCTTCTTCTCCGGCTTCTCCCTCTCACTCTCCCTTCCCGCGCTGGGCGCAAGGACTGATTTTGGGCGCTCTGAGTCTGTGTCTGCTGACGTTAGCCGTGCTCCTTCGCCAGGCGCGCGCCACCACCGCCCAACGCGGCAAAGCCGCACCCGATTTCACCCTGACCCTCCTCGACGGCTATGAGTATGCAGGCCAGACGGAAGTAACGCTCGCCGCGTTGCGCGGTAAGATTGTCCTCCTTCATTTCTGGGGCTCCTGGTGTTCCGACTGTCTGGAGGAATCCCCCGTCATCCAGGCCGCTTGGAAAAAATATCAAGCCAGGGGAGATGTTGTCTTTCTGGGTATCGCATGGTTGGACAGCGAGCACAACGTCCGCGCGGCGCTGCAAGCGTTGCAGAGTACTTATCCTAACGGTCTCGATCCGAACGAGAGAATTACCCATCTCTATAACCCTGAGGGCGGCGTACCAAAAACATACCTTGTAGATCGCAACGGCATACTGCGTTATATCCATGTGGGAGCGTTTTCCTCCGCCCAAGAGATTGAATCGCTTCTTGACCCCATGCTTCGCGAATGAATCCCCTCGCTTTTGCCCTTCTGACGATCGGCGCGCTCGTCGCCCTGACGTTCGTCCTCTGGCCTCTAGGACGCAAGACGCCCCCCTCTTCCCGAGCGCTTGCGGACGACGAGCTGGAGGCCCTCCTTGCCGCCCGCCTCGCAGAGCGGCGTCAGACCATTTCTCGCTGCCCACGCTGCGGCGCGAGCATCCTGTCTTCTCACCGCTCTTGTCCATACTGCGAGGGTTTGCTCTCCACACAGAAACAGCGATGACTCCTTGCCGGCGCGGCCCGAACGGCGTGATTTTGATCTTTTTCCTGATGTCTGCCTGTGCCCCAGTGGAGATTCTTGGCGCGACTTCCTCGCCCCGTTCCCCAACCGCTACGCTGCCCTCCACTGTCACAACGCCCTTGCTATCTTCCCTGCCCACTGCCTTGACCGTTTCCCCAGGAGAAGCGCACGACGCCTCCCTTGTGTTCGAACAACTTTACCTCGTCTTGGAAACGGCGCAACCCGGCGATTTACTCATCTACGAGATTTGCCTGCTGACCAATCGGAGCCAGCAGACCGTGCTGATAGCGGACGATAGCCGTCCTCCATCCTTCCTCTCTCCGCCCTCTGGCGCAGAAATGCTCGCCCTGCAACCTGCCGGTCACGGCGCCCCAATCCAGCAGGTCGCGTCAGGTCTCGCCCTGCCGCCCGTCGAACAACCTTACAGCCTGCTCGTCCTTTTCCGTTTGCCCTATGCTCATCAGACGACAATCGAGCAATGGCTTCCTCGCCCGCCTGCGACCATCGCCGTCCTGGCGCCTCAAGAACTGGGGGTGAGCGGCAACGACGTGCGGGAAGAAGGCGAACGCCCCTTCGGCGAACGGCGATTCACCCTGTACCGCCTAGCGCCGCCTGCGCCCGGCCTGCCGTTGCGCCTGACCATCCGCCAACAAGCACTCCAACACGACCGCCAGATGGAGGAAGCACTGATCCTGCTCGGCGGGCTGGGCGCCTTGGGAGCGGTTCTATCGGCCATTGGCCTGCGATTGCTCCAACAGCAGCGTCAGCGCGTCAGAGCACAGGCCTTGATGGATGCTATCTTGGATCTAGACGAACGTTTCGAGCAGGGCGACGTTTCCCTGCAGGCCTACGAACAACAGCGTGCTGCGCTGAAAGAACGGTTGCGGAAAACGCTGTCGCGATGATCGTTATCGAAGCGCAAGGACTGATCAAGCAATTCGGGCATCGAAAAGTGTTGAATGGCCTGAATTTTCAGGCGCGCGCCGGCGAACGGGTAGCGGTGATCGGAGCCAACGGCGCCGGCAAGACCACCTTGCTGCGCATCCTGGCGTTGCTGACGCGCCCCGATAGCGGTAGGGTGCGCATTGCTGATTGCCTCCCCTCAAACCAGGCGGCCGCGCGCGCCCACCTTGGCGTACTCCTGCATCAACCCCTGTTGTACGGCGATTTGACGGTGGAGGAAAACCTGCGATTCTATGGACGCCTGTATAACCTCCCCGCCCTGGAGACGCGCCTGATAGAAGTGCTGGCGCGAACAGGCCTAAACCAACGGCGCAGCGAATCAACGCGCACGCTCTCGCGCGGGATGCAACAACGCCTGGCCATCGCTCGCGCCATTTTGCACGACCCGCATGTGCTCCTTCTCGACGAACCGTACAACGGCCTCGATCAGGAAGCAACCGCTATGCTCGAGGAACTGCTGCAGGAATGGAGCGAACGCGGCCGCGCTGTGATTCTGACTGCACACGAGCCAGCGCGCCTGGCCGGATTGGTCACGCGTGTGGACATCCTGGCGGGAGGGGTAATTTCGTCCTCCCTCGCGCCAGAAGAGTTGAATCGCAGGTCGCTTCCTCCTACTACTACGTTTCCATCGCCGCAATGACCCCATCCTCCTCCCCTCCTTTCTGGAAAGTTATCCTGGCCATTCTCTGGAAAGACCTGCTGACCGAATTGCGCTCGCGCGAACTGCTCGCCTCCATGCTCGTCTTCGCGCTGTTGACGCTCTTCCTCTTCAACTTCGCGCTCGAATTGGATGCCATGCTGCGCGCAACGTTGACCTCAGGCGTGCTCTGGGTGACCTTGACGTTCGCCAGCACGTTGGGGTTGAATCGCTCCCTGACCCTAGAGAAGGATGGCGGCTTGGATGGCTTGCTGCTCGCACCGATATCGCGCGCCGCCCTCTACGCCGGTAAGATGTTAAGCAATTTTTCTTTTCTCCTGCTCATGGCAATACTGCTCTTGCCTCTTTATAGTTGGTTCTACAATACCCCCCTGCCTCGGTTTGGCCTTTTGGCGATTCTCCTGTTGGGCGCTTTTGGTTACACAGCCGTCGGAACGCTCCTTGCAGGCATGACCGTGCGCGCACGCTGGCGCGAGGCCTTGTTGCCCATCCTGCTTTTCCCACTAACGTTGCCATTGCTGATCGCCGCCGTCCGCGCCAGCAGCGCGGCGCTTGCCGGCGCATCCTGGAGCGAACTCGTTCCCTGGTTGCACCTGTTGGTCGCCTACGATCTCCTGTTTGCTCTTGCCGCCTCACTTGCCTTTGAGTACATTATCGAAGAATGAAAAAGTTTCCCGCGCACGTCACAGACTGGCAGCACATGACAAGGCAAACCTTGGATCGCCGCAGCATTCGGCGAGAAAACCGGAAATTGCCTCCGCTTTCCCTCCTTCTTGGGCTGCCGCACGCGTCGAAGGCCAGGGGCAAAGGGCGGGTAGTAGGGAGTTGCAAGGAATGAAACGAAATCCGGAGGCGCGGTTCATGCACGAACAACCTTTCATCCTGCGCGCGTTGAATATCGTTGCCCTTCTCGCGCTGGTTGGCGCGCTGACCACAGTATTCGGTTACGCTCCGCTGGAAAAAAGCATGGGGGCGGTACAAAAAGTGTTCTATGTTCATGTGGCAGCGGCCTGGGTGGGTCTGCTCGGTTTCCTGTTCGCCGCTCTCAGTGGATTCTCGTATCTGATCACACGCAAACGGAGATGGGACCACAGCGAGGTCGCGGCAGTCGAAATTAGCCTGGTTTTCTTCTTTATTGCTATCGCCCTGGGTTCGATATGGGCGCGTCCCACCTGGGGTGTCTGGTGGGTATGGGAACCCCGTCTGACCACAGCCGCCATCGTAGCATTACTCTACTTGGCGTATTTCCTGCTTCGCCGCAGCGTCGCCGATGCCGAACTGCGCGCCCGCTTTGGCGCCGTGTACGTTCTGTTGGGCGCCCTGAGCGTGCCGCTAACCTTTCTCTCCATTCGCCTCTTCCGCACCATCCATCCGCTCCTGTTCGACACGGCTCGCAGCGCGGCCGATGGAGGCTTGACTCCTCGGATGCTCCTTACCCTGGTTGTCAACCTCGTCGCATTTTCCATCTTGTTCGCGGTTTTGTTCTGGCATCGCTTCCGCCTGGGCCTGCTGGCTGAAGAAGTAGAACGCCTGGAGCAGGCACAGGCAAAGCGGGAATGAAAAGAGAGAGCGCCCATGGACTCGCCTCCGCAAACCTTCACCTACATGATCGCCGGCTATCTGACGTTCGCCGCCGTGCTTGCGATCTACCTCATCTGCTTGTTCCTGCGCTGGCGCGCTTTGTGGAAACGCCGGCGCGCGCTGTCGCAACAGAACAACAGCAATCCCGATCTACCATGCGACTCCGAAGTCTCGACTTTTAACTAGGGAGATAGCCCGCCAATCCAGCATTGGCTGCGCCGCTGTCGTGTCTCGGCTCTTGCGTGCACGCTGCACAAAATTTTCGGCAAATAGGGAATCTGTGATAGACTTATTGCCCGTTCACCCTGCCGCAAAGGAGACATCATGCGAATCGTGCGCTACCAACGGAACGGAGAGACTCCTCGCTATGGTTGGGTTCTCGACGACCGAGTTGGCCCCATAGAAGGCAATCCCTTTGGTGAATACCGCCGTCTGGAAGCAGAGATACCGCTGGGCGAGGTGAAATTGCTGACGCCATGTCAGCCGAGCAAGATCCTGTGCGTGGGGAGGAACTATGTGGAACACGCGCGCGAGCATGGTGCCGAGGTGCCGGAAACGCCGCTGATTTTTATGAAGCCGCCTTCGTCGCTGCTGGCGCCGGGCGAGACGATCCTCCTTCCACCACAGTCGCGGCAGGTGGAGCACGAGGCGGAACTGGTAGCCGTCATTGGCAAACGAGGACGTCACATTCCAGTCGAGGCGGCCGCGGACTACATCTTGGGGTACACGATAGGAAACGACGTGACAGCGCGCGACCTCCAACGTACCGATGGTCAGTGGACGCGCGCGAAAGGTTTCGATACCTTTTGCCCCTTCGGCCCGTGGATTGATACCGACTTCGACCCGGCAGACGCCGTCATCACCTGCCGAGTAAGCGGACAGCCGCGCCAACTGGCCTCCACACGAGATATGGTCTTCTCCGTCGGCGCGTTGGTGGCTTTCCTTTCCTCCATCATGACGCTCGAGCCCGGCGATTTGATCTTCACCGGCACGCCGGCTGGAGTCGGGCCATTGCAGGACGGCGATACGGTCGAAATTGAGATCGAGGGGCTAGGGAAACTCATCAACCCGGTTGCCGCGGCAGCCGAGCATCCTTGATCGCGAGCGATCCCCCCTGAAGTATATGCTCAGATTCGAGCATCCTCCTTATGGATAAACTTGAATCGCATCTACGTCGCAGCCATCGCCGGCGCCACCGCGCGGAGAAACTATACGGATATAGTAGTAATTGCCGGTCAAGCCCAGCCGGTAAATGTCAATCCCTACGCCTGTATTGTTAATGAGCGCGCTCGTGGGAATCCGGTGGTTGTCTTCTTGTGGGTAGGTAGCGATATTGGAATTCGCGTACTCGCTTCCCCCGTAGTAGAACACTGTATGCCACGTGGAGCCATCCTCGCTGATATCGATGCGGACGAAATCCATGCTGACATAATCGCGAGGATTCTCACGTTCATAGTACACGAAATCCCAACTGTCGTTGCCGTGGGAGGTAATCGGCGTAGAAAGATACAATATCACCGATCCGCCATCGGGAATGGTATTCCATTGTCCGTCCGGCGGGCCAATATTGATGTTCGGGTAGAGCGGCGTAGCAGTAGGAGAGGGAGTCTCGCTGGGGGTGGACGTGGGGCTAGGGGTTAGGGTGAAGGTAGGAGTCTCGGTTGGCGAGGGGGTCAACGTATCGGTCGGGGTGTAGGTAGCAGTCAGGGTAAGGGTTGGCGAGGAGGTCAAGGTTGGCGTCGTGGTAAAGGTAGAGGTCAAGGTAGGGGTAAGGGTTCGGGTTGGCGTACACGTGCGCGTGGGGGTATTGGTAGGAGGAGGTAGGGCAGCAGTCGGGGTAAAGGTTGCTGTGGGGAAGAGGGGGGTTCGCGTCTGGGTCGAGGTGGCAGTTGGAGTAGAAGTGAGGGCGAACGTAGCTGTGGAAGTAGGCAGCACCGGGCCGGCAGGGATGGTTGTGTTTGTAGCCGTTCGGAGCGTGCTCGGGAGCAGGGTGATGACAGGCACAATGGTCGGCGCGCCACGGTTGCCGTTCTGGGGAGTCAGGAGAGAGCTATACCAAGCCGGCGGCGTGAGGATTTCGGGACGCAGGGGACCGAACTGCAGCGTCGCCAGCGCGGCCGCGTATGCCGTATTCGGATCGAGATTCGAGCCGATATCGGCCTGCACTTGCCAGACAGACGGCAAGCGAATCGCGGCCTGGCCGGCCAGCAGCATGAGCGCCACGCCAACACACAGGACAAGGGTGACGAGGCCGAGGTCGCGGCGCTCGCGCGGCGGAATCATGCCGGTGCCCCCTCCTTTGACAACGGCAAGCGGATAAAGAACCTACTGCCAGGGCAGGCAACCTCGTCATAACCGGGACTTTCAACCCAGATTCGCCCGCCATGCGCCTCGACGACGCCGCGCGCGATGGCCAGCCCCAGCCCCGCCCCTCCGCCTTTGAACTTCGTTTTCCCTGAGGAATGGAACATCACCTCGCCAATCTGGAAGAACTTCTCGAAAATGGCAATGTGATGTTCGGACGCAATGCCGATGCCGCTGTCCTCCACCACGATTTCCAGTTCGGGAGCCGTCCCGTCCTCCTCCACCGTTCGACCGTAGACGGTGATTTGTCCCCCATCAGGCGTGTATTTGATGGCATTCATGATGAGGTGGTAGAACACCTTAAACAGCAAATCCGGGTCGGCATAGACCGGAGGAAGTTCGTTCAGGCCATCTGTCGTCAGGGTCAGGTTGCGTTCCTGCAAGGCGTCCTGAAATTGCTTGCGGACGCGCAGGACAAGAGGGGCGATGTGAGTCCACTCCGGCACCGGTCGGAGCGCCTGGCTGTCAATGCGCGAGACATCCAACATATTCGTGACAATTTCGGTCATGCGTTCAATGCCTTTCAACAACCCCTGCACCATGCCCTGTACTTCCGGGTCATTTTGCGTCTTCCATTGAAGCATCTGTGCGTATCCCTTAGCGGTGGTCAGGGGCGAGCGCAATTCGTGGGCGGAAACATCGAGGAACAGGGATTTGGCGCGGTCCATCTGCTCCAGAACGCGGTACATGCGTTCGAGTTCGGCAGTGCGTTGTTGCAAGGCCTCGGTCATCTCATCAAAAGAGGAGGCCAAGATGCCGATTTCGTCTGCGCTGCGGATGCCGCTGCGCTGACTCAAATCCCCTTGCGAAATCGCCTGTGAGGTGCGTACGAGTTTAGAGAGAGGGTTGATGATGAGCCGTGAGATGGCGTAACCGGTCAGGACGACGCCCACCATCGCCAACGTATAGAGAAGAACATAGGTTGTGCGGCTGGCGGCGCTGGGCTGGATGACGTATTGCGCGGGCAAGACGACAGCGAATACGCCGATGTGGTCGTTGCCCACGCGCAAGGCGCCGCGCGCCAGACTATACTCACGGCCATCCAGGCTGAAATTCTGTCCCCGCACGAGATCGTTCGCAAGAAGCAGCGAGAGGTATTCCTGGGTAGGAATGGAGAGCGCGTGTAGCCGATCGCCATCCACGGCGCCCAGGGTCGTGGCGATGGCCTGTCCTCCATTGCCATAGAGGACAATGTCGGCCAGGGAGACGTTTTTCAGGTACGGGAGAAGGGCATCCAGCGAGGTTCCCACCAACACCACGCCGACGATGGTATTGTTCGCCAGAATGGGCAAGGAGGTACAGTAGAAATAGGCGCCCTTCAGCGGGAGGGCAACCAAGCCGCGCCGCGGCGGCACCTGCGGGTCTGCGCCGACCAGCCAATCCTGCACGAGGAGCAGGGCAGCCGCGCCGGTCGGCGGAGTGCGTTCCGCCAGCGTACCATCCGCTTGTCGGACGAGATGAAGCAATTCCCGACCATCCTGTCCGACGAGAACCAGCATTTCCGCGTTGAGACCGGCCGCTGCCGGTTCGACCAAAGCGCGCAACGCTTCCGCGTCGCCTTGTTGGACCGCCTCGGCCACACCGACCGTGTGGGCAACAAGGCGAGCCACCTCTACATGCTTGAGTTCCTGCCGCGCCAGGCTATCGGAAACTACCCGCCCGGCCTCCAGCAACTGGTTGGTCAGGCGTTCGCTGAGCGAGCCGGCTACCAGTCGCGTGACCACATAGACCCCTGTGACGGCCACCAGCAGCGTCAGCAGGAGATAAGGAAAAATGACTTTGAAGCGAATACTCACGCCGGGCCTCCGGAAGGAAGATATGCCCGTGCGACAAGGGGGAAGACTCACTCCCCAATGATTTTAATCAAAACTCGTTTCCGGCGACAGCCATCGAACTCTCCGTAGAAAATCTGCTCCCAGGGGCCGAAATCCAGGCGACCATTCGTGACCGCAACGACGACCTCGCGTCCCATCACCTGGCGCTTGAGATGGGCATCGGCGTTGTCTTCGCCGGTGCGGTTATGCCAGTATTTGCTGACCGGCTCGTGCGGGGCGAGTTGCTCGAGCCATTCCTCGTAGTCATGGTGTAAGCCCGATTCGTCATCGTTAATGAAAACCGAGGCCGTGATGTGCATGGCATTCACCAAACACAAACCCTCGCGAATGCCGCTTTCGGCAAGGGCTTTCTCTACTTCCGGCGTGATGTTCACGAACGCCCGCCGGGATGGGAGGTTAAACCAAAGCTCTTTGCGATAGGATTTCATAGGCATTTTCAATACGCTACAGTAGGTCCCAACAGAGTTGCAGCACACAATGTGCGCTCGTGTGGACATGGAATACGTCCCGCTCCACTGTTATTCACCGGCAGGATGCTTGCCAAAGGCAATATTGAAGCCAGTAAGGATGATCAGGGCAATAAGAATCGCCGCCACGAGAGAAGTCAGATAGTACGCCAGCGCATTTTCGCCGAAAACGACGCTCACCAGCGCGCCCAGGAAGGTATTACCCGGCCCACCGCCGCTCAGCCGACACAGATCGCCCAAAAAGAACACAAACAACCCCATGCCAGCGCCCAAGATGAACTGCCCTGTCCGCCGGGAGGGGGAAAGATAGATAACATCACCGCTGCGGCAGCGAGGACATTTATGGGAAAGCGCAAAGTAGGAACGACGGTAACGGTGATGACAGTCAGCGCACTCAAGGTGGTAGGGCATAGCGGATCTCTCCTGCCGGAAGTGGACCAACAAAGGGAAACCGGCCGGGACAATGCCAGATCGCCTCGCAGAAAGTCCCCCTACATTATACTCGCCTTCGCGAGAAGCGTCGCCCCGATCATCTTTCCCCCTCCTTCGAAAAAACCTCGCAATGCGCGCACGCAAGGGTTGTCGGCCGTATAGCTCTGTCGCACAACTCCTGGGAGTTGTGCTTTTGCGCGAGTGCTCGAACCAGTTGCTTCTGCCTGCGGATTTAAGTGCTATACTATTTTGAGCGCAAGCCACACACCCTGACTTTCGGAGGCTGAGATGGTCAAAATCGAGAAGGTAGATACCGAAAACAAAGAACAGGTCAGGCGGTTCGTCGAATTCCCGTATCGGTTATATGCCGATTGCCCGCAATGGGTGCCGCCGCTTTTCGCGGACGCCTACCTTCCGCTCAACCGCAAGAAACACCCCTTCTTCGAGCACTCTGACGCGGACTTCTTCCTGGCCATACGCGATGGGGAGGTAGTGGGACGCATCTGCGCCGCAGAAAACAAGCCCTTCAACGCCTACCATAAGACCAAAAAGGGTCATTTCCATCTGTTCGACGCTATTAATGACCTAGACGTAGCCCGCGCACTCTTCGAGGCCGTCTTCGACTGGGCACGAGCACGTGGGTTGGACATGGTCATCGGACCGAAGGGTCTTTCGGCGTTCGATGGCTATGGTATTCAGGTGGAAGGCTTCGAGCACCGCCAGACGATGACCATGATGAACTACAATTACGATTACTATCCCAAACTTGTGGAATCGCTCGGCTTCGAAAAGGAAGTGGACTTCGTCTCCTGCTATTTGCCGGCCGAGGCCATGCGCATCCCCGAACGAGTCGAACGAATTGCCCAGCGTGTGATGGAGCGCGGCCAATTGCGCGTTAAGCGTTTCAAGAGTAAGCGCGAACTGCTTCAGTGGGCGCATCGCATCGGCGAGGCCTACAACAAGGCGTTCGTCAACAACTGGGAATACTACCCCCTCAGCAAAGCCGAGATTCAATACGCCGTGGACAACATTTTCCTGGTCGCCGATCACCGCTTGATTAAAATCATCTTACGCGGCGATGAGATCGTCGGTTTCCTCTTCGGTTTTCCCGATGTTTCCTCCGCGTTACAACGCGCTCGTGGACGGTTGTTCCCCTTTGGCATCGTGGACCTGCTGTTGGAAATGAAGCGCACGGACCGCATCGCGGCCAACGGCATGGGCATCCTGCCGGAGTACCAGGGCATGGGCGGCAATGCTCTGCTTTACTACGAACTGGGCAAGACCCTGCTTGAGCGCAAGCAGTTCAAACACCTGGAGATGACGCAGGTGGCGGAAACCACCCGCCAGATGCGTGCGGACTTGAAAAACCTAAACGGCATCGAGTACAAGAATCACCGCGTCTATCGAAAGCCATTATAGCCGGCCTTCGGGCGCGCCGAGAGAACGGGGGCCGTGTTCGCGCGCGTACGAAGTGCCCGATTCGCGATACATGCTTCGCCTCAGATATGCTATACTTGCCCCAATTCGTAGACTGAGGAGACCACCTATGGATGTACATACTGCCGACGATGCCGTAAGCCGCCGCGTGCGGGCAATGACCGAACGCGTCCGAGATCTGCAATCCCGCAACTTGTACTTCTATAATCAACCCATCAGCGAGCTGCGCGGCGGAGCGCGCGTGCTGGTCAATGGACGCGAGATGAGTATGTTTGCCTCGTATAGTTACCTCGGCCTCATCGGTCACCCTCGCATCAACGCCGCCGCTAAAGCCGCCATCGAGAAATATGGCACCGGCACGCACGGAGTCCGCACCCTGGCCGGAACATTGGACATCCACCGCGAACTGGAAGAGACCATCGCCGAGTTTAAACACGCCGAGGCGGCCATTACGTATGCCTCCGGCTACGCGACCAACCTGAGCGTCATTTCGACTCTGATGGGACGCGGCGATTACGTCCTTTCGGATAAAATCAACCATGCCTCCATCGTGGACGGCTGCCTGATGTCGGGCGCGGAGTTCCGCCGCTTCCGCCATAACGACATGAACGACCTCGAACGCCGTCTACAACAAGTGCCAAACGGCGCGGCAAAACTGGTCATCGCCGACGCGGTCTTCAGCATGGACGGGGATATCATCGACCTACCGCGCATGGTCGAACTCTGCCAGAAGTACAACGCCTGGCTGATGGTCGACGAGGCACACTCGGTCGGCATCCTGGGCAAGTCCGGGCGCGGTATCGAGGAACACTTCGGCCTTTGGGGTACGGTAGACATCAAGATGGGCACGCTTTCCAAGACGATTCCCTCGGTCGGCGGGTACGTAGCCGGCAAGAAAGAACTGATCACGTATCTGCGGCACGCCAGCCGGGCGTATATTTTCTCCGCCGCCTTGCCGCCGGCCCAGGCCGCTGCTGCCAACGAGGCGTTCAAAGTCATCCTCGATGAACCCTGGCGCATCGAGAAGGTCAACTCCAATGCGGCCCTCTTCATCAACGGCTTGAAGGAGCGCGGTTTCAACACGCTGTTAACCACAACCGCCATCGTGCCGGTCTTGTGCGGCAGCGACGAACTGGCTTTCGCGATGACGCGCGCCTGCCAGCAGCGGGATATCTTCGTCCTCCCCGTTGTCTCGCCGGCGGTTCCGGAGGGACTGGCCCGCCTGCGCGCTACCGTCACCGCCGCCCACGAACCCGACGCAATCGAACAAGCGATGGACATCATGGCGCAGGCCGGACGGGAACTGGGGATTCTTGCTTGAAGGAATGCCTGCTCTCTTCCTAAAACCCGGACGCGAAAAATTCCTCCAGCGTCGCCATCCCTGGATTTTCTCCGGGGCGATCGCGCGGGTCGAGGGCGAACCGCAGGCCGGCGAGACAGTGGATGTATTCGCCTCCTCAGGCGACTTCCTCGCCCGCGCGTCCTACTCGCCCACCTCGCAGATCCGGGCACGGGTCTGGACGTTTGACCCTCGAGAGGCGATCAACGCCGATTTCTTTCGTCAACGCCTGCGCGCAGCCATCGCCGCCCGTCACGCGCTCTTTCCCAAAGCCAACAAGACGCAAACCGCCCTTCGTCTGACGCATGCCGAGTCGGACGGACTACCCGGCTTCATCGCGGATCGCTACGCGGACACACTCGTCGTCCAATTCTTGACGGCCGGCGCAGAGTATTGGCGCGAGACGTTGATCAACCTTGTGGCAGAGGAAAGCGGTTGCGCGCGCGTCTACGAACGCTCGGACGCCGAGGCGCGCGTCCTGGAAGGCCTCCCTGCGCGCAGCGGACCCCTGCGCGGCGATCCCGCGGAGCGGGTAACGATTGCCGAGCACGGGATGCACTTCATCGTAGACCTGGCGCGCGGTCACAAGACAGGCTTCTACCTCGACCAACGCGAGAATCGCCTTCGCGTCGGCGCACTGGCGCACGAACGCGAGGTGTTGGACTGCTTTTGCTACACCGGCGGATTCACCGTCCACGCGCTGGCGGGAGGCGCAAAGTCTGTCCTGGCTCTGGATTCCTCGCGCGAGGCGCTGGCGCTCTGCCGCGAGCACATCAGGCTCAACCACCTTCCCCAAGAGCGTCTCGTATTACAGGAAGGGGATGCCTTTCATACCCTACGCGCCCTGCGCGATCAAGGACGTTCGTTCGATCTCATCATCCTCGATCCGCCCAAGTTCGCTCCAACCGCCGCACAGGCCGCCAGAGCCGCACGCGGCTATAAAGACATCAACCTCCTGGCCTTCAAGTTGCTACGACCAGGTGGGCTGCTCGTTACCTTTTCCTGTTCGGGGGGAGTGGATGCGGCCCTGTTTCAAAAGATCGTCGCCTCTGCCGCCCTGGATGCCGGCACAGAGGCAATCATTCTGGAGCGCCTCGAGCAAGCAGCCGATCACCCTATTGCTCTTCACTTTCCTGAAGGCGCTTACCTAAAGGGATTGCTTTGTCTCAAACGGTAGCGATCAGCGGGCCGGAGGAGACGGAGAGACCTGATTCGCTTCCCTCGCGGCGCGTACTTTGTCCAGCGCTTCAGCGAGGGCCTGGCTAAAGCCAGTGACGCTCAATGGCTTGGAGAAGTAGCCGTCGCAACCTGCTTCGATGGCGCGTTTGCGATCGCCGGGCAGGGTATGCGCGGTCAGCGCGAAGATCGGGATGCCCTTCGTCTCGGCAGAGGCTTTGAGTCGACGCGCGACCGTCCAACCGTCAATTTCGGGCAAGGATAAGTCCATCAAGATTAAATCCGGCTTTTCGCGGCGAGCGACCTCCAGCGCCTCCTTCCCGTTGCGTGCGGCCAGAACCTCATAACCGGCTCGTTGGAGCAACAACTTGACCAGATCGAAATTGTCCTCGTTATCTTCCGCAAGCAAGACACGCAACTGCGCCATTTCACACCTCCAAGGGGTGGAACGCTTCTATCCTTTATACAACACTTTCCACAAGAAACAAATAACATTTTAATTACAACTTGTGGTATATTGCGCTCTATGCGCATTCTCTTCGTGGCCGATGGACGCTCACCGATTGCGCGGCAGTGGATTCACTATTGGGTAGAGCAGGGCGATGAGGTGCATCTGGTCTCTACCTTTTCCTGTCGGCCTCCCTGGCCTTTGGCCGGCTATACCTTTCTGCCTGCGGCCTTTAGCGAGCGTAAGGCAGGTTGGAATTCTGTTATCCGACGCGGCCTGACGGCGCGCTGGCGGGCAGGGGTGCGTCAATGGTTGGGACCGCTCACCCTGCCGCAAGCCGCGCGCCGTCTGCGTGAACTCATCGCTCAGGTCCAACCGGACCTCGTCCACGCCTTGCGGATTCCCTACGAGGGCATGATAGCCGCCCTCGCCGGCGCGCCTGCGCCACTGGTCATCTCGGTCTGGGGGAATGACTTCACGCTCCACGCCCGAGCAACGCCGCTGATGGCGATTCTCACTCGTTTGGCTCTGCAACGCGCGGCCGCGCTCCACGCCGACTGTCAGCGCGATGTCCGCCTGGCGCGCCGGCTGGGTTTCCCCTCCCATCGCCCCACGTTGGTTGCGCCGGGCAACGGCGGTGTGCGCCGCGAAGTCTTCTACCCCCCGCCCGAACTGCCCACCCGCCCGGTCGTGGTCAACCCGCGCGGATTACGCGCTTACGTTCGCACGGACGTATTCTTTCGCGCTATGCCCCTGGTGCTGAAAAAGCAACCGGGAGTCATCTTTCGCTGCGTCAGCATGGCCGGGGAGGAAGAGGCTGTGCGCTGGACAAGACGGTTAGGAATCGAACGCGCTGTAGAACTGTTGCCGTCCTTATCCCACGAACGCATGGGGGAAATTTTTCGCTCGGCTCAGGTAGCCGTCTCGCCCAGCATCCACGATGGCACTCCAAACACCCTGCTCGAAGCAATGGCCTGCGGTTGTTTCCCAGTGGCGGGAAATATCGAGTCCGTTCGCGAATGGATTGCTTCCGGCAAGAACGGACTGTTGGTCGATCCCCGCTCACCGGCGGATCTGGCCGGGGCGATTCAGAACGCCCTGGAGGACGAAACTTTGCGCCTTCAGGCGGCAAGAGAAAACGCCCGTCTCATCGCCGAACGCGCCGACTATCGGCGCTGTATGACGATGGCACAGGCGTTCTATCGGCAGGTATTGGATTAGCCGTCCGTAAAACGACGACGCGCCGCCCAAGACCTGGACGTTGCTTCAGGCGCGCGGCGTGCGCAGCGTCTCCAACCGTTGCTGCAGTTCGATACGGCGCGCGGTCGCCGCCTGACGAAGTTCCGCGCCCAGGGCGTTGAAACGCTCACGAATCTGTTCGCGCAACTCCGCCCCGGATTCGGGAGCGAAAAGCAAAGCCAGAGTCGAGCCGACCAATCCACCCAGGATCGCGCCAAAAAAGAAACTCAAAATGCGTCGCATGCGACCTCCTTGTCAGGATTTTCTCATCCGCCAGGCGAGAAACGCCAACCCGATTCCGCCTACAATAAGCAACATTCCCCCCAGTCCCAGCAATGGGGAAGTCCCCCGCTGGCCAGGAGAAGCAACCACTCTTTCCTGAACACCAAAAGCCACCTGCGAGGTATTCCCGGGGACAACGGTGAGCGAAAAACTGAGCGCCGTCGTCGGATTATACCCTGCCGGAACCGCCGCGCTGACGGTGTACTCGCCCATAGGTACCTCGTCGAAGCAAACTCGAGGCGGATCGCCCGTAACCGGGTCTATCCCCCCTGTGGTGGTCTCAGAGCGCGAAAAGAGGCCATCCGCGCCGGTAAGGCTGACCGCGCCGCCGCCCACGGCCGCTTCCTCCTCCTGACGCAGACCGTCGCCATTACGGTCGTCGAAGAGAAGCAAGCAGACCACACCGTTCCCGCCTGCCAGGAGTGTCGGCGTCGGACCGGGCACTGTTGGCGTGGGAGATGGACCGGGCGTCGGCGATGCCTGTCCGCTCGCGCCAAAGCCAAGCAGCAACTCCTGGCCGGGACGGATCGTACAATTCTGGTCGAGATGATTGTTCCGAATCAAATCATCCACCGAAACGCCAGTCAACAGCGAGATGCGAAGGCAGTTGTCTCCCTCCTGCACAAGGTAGAGGATACGTCCGTCCGCGCCGGGCGTTGGCGTGGCGTAGCTGATCTGCGTCTTGGGCGCGGCCTGCGCGCCCAAGACCAGCCCGCTCAGACCGAGCAGGATACAAAGCCCACCGAAAAGGAGCAGGAGGGGTCGCTTCATGCGGTATCCTGGAACAATACCTCTGAGGAGATTATACTCGATTCAGGCAGGAAGGCGCAAACACCGGAGCGCGTCGACACACGTATCGCATGCAAGAATTACAACGGCCAGGTGGAAAGGGGCGTATAATTGGGCGCATGTTGTCTCCGCTCGAAAAACTACTTTTCCTGCTGCTTGCAGTCGGTTCGCCAGTCGCGACTACGCTTGGATTGTGGCGGATCATTCGTCTCATCGGCGCGGGGCAGGGACGACCGAACTGGTCCCTGGCAGCGACTCGACTGGCGACTGTGCTGGCGCGCACCGTCGTCTTTCAACCTACCTTCCGCTCGCGCCTCGGGATCAGCCTGTTGCACGCGCTCATCGGTTGGGGTTTTCTCGTTTACCTACCGGTCAACGTCCTCGACGCACTCCGTGCCTTTGGCGTGATCTTGCGAATCCCCTTGCCGCTGGAGAAGATCGGCGGATTTCTAACAGATACCCTCTCCGGCGCGGTATTGCTCGCAACGGTTTTCTTCCTCGTCCGTCGTTTTGTGTTCCGGCCTGCCGCCCTGACGGCGCGGCCTCAAACATCATTGCTGGAGGCAGCGCGCCACGGCATCGCTCGCGATTCGGCGATCGTGGCAACGTTCCTCCTCGTCCATATCGGCGCGCGGCTGATAGGACAATCCTTCGCCTTGGCACACTTGCGTCTTAGCGTCGGCGCGGGCGATTCCACACAACCTCTGGCCAACCTCCTCGCCTCGCTGTGGCTCTCCCTACCCGGCCCGAATCTTGCCTGGTTGCCGCTTGCCCATAGGCTTAGTTTCTGGGTCGCTTTTGGCTCCATTTTCCTCTTCTTGCCCTACTTCCCCTTTTCCAAGCATCTACACCTGCTCGCCGCGCCGATTAACCTGCTCTTGAAGCCACCGCGCCGCTCGATGGGTGAGATGAACTTCGTCAACCTAGAGGATGCCTCGTTAGAACGCCTTGGGGCCGAAACGTTGGCCGACTTCGCATGGGAGCAGTTGCTGGATGCGTATGCCTGCATCATGTGTTTTCGCTGCCAGGAGATCTGCCCGGCCTATCAGACCGGCAAAGTCCTCTCGCCGGCGACGTTAGAGATCAACAAGCGTTACGCGCTGAAGCAGGCGCGCGGCAGAGAAACGCTCTCGACCATCCGCCTGACGGAACGAATCATTCCAGAGGAGGCCATCTGGGCCTGCACGACTTGCGGCGCGTGTGTAGATGTTTGCCCGGTGGGGAACGAGCCCATGCGCGATATTCTGGACATCCGCCGCGCCCTGACGCTGATGAAGGGCGCTTTTCCCGCTCCGCTGGAGATAACCTTTCGCAACTTAGAACGGAGCGGAAACCCCTGGGGCATGCCGCCCTCGGAACGGCTGCGTTGGGCCGAAGGATTGGCCGTGCCGACCGTGGCGCAGAATCCGCAAGCCGACTTGCTGTGGTGGGTGGGGTGCGCGGCTGCGTTCGACCCGCGCGCGCAGGAAGCTGCGCGCGCATTTGCCCGTCTCTTGCTGGCTGCCGGAGTCAACTTCGCCGTCCTCGGCGAGGGCGAACGGTGCACCGCGGACATGGCGCGCCGCGCCGGCCGCGAGGACATCTTTTTCGCCAACGCGCAGGCCAACGTGGAGATTCTGAACGCTTGCGCGCCAAAACGCATCGTCACGACCTGCCCCCACTGCCTGCACGTCTTGAAGAACGAGTACCCATCCTTTAGCGGCCAGTACACGGTGATTCACCATACGCAATTGCTCGAAGAACTGATGCGCGAGGGAAGGCTACCGACGGCGCGTACAGAAGGTATCGCGACGACTTTCCATGACCCATGCTATCTTGCGCGCCAGAACGGCATCGTCGCCGCGCCGCGCAACGTGCTACGAGGCAGCGGCGTGAGGCTGGTGGAAATGCCGCGCCATGGACGCAGAACGTTCTGCTGCGGCGCGGGCGGGGCGCAGATGTGGAAAGAGGAAGAAGCCGGCGCGGAACACGTCCGCGCGGCGCGACTGGCCGAAGCGCAGAGAACAACGACCAACACCTTGACCGTCTCCTGTCCCTTTTGCCTGACCATGCTCGGCGACGCAGCCGGCGCCTCCACGGTCGCCGTGCGCGAACTGGCCGAAATCGCCGCCGAAGGTCTGGAAATGTAGGACATTTCGGAGTAAACTTATCATGGTGAAATAGAACAACGCGGAATCCGCTCGGTAGCCGAGAGCAGTCAGAGTTCGCGCTACTCACACACCCGCTTCGCGCGGGATAGGATCACCACCGCAGACAACGCGACAAGCGCTTCGTCGCCGCAGGCAACAATCGAGTGGAGTAGCGCGCGGCGGAACGCCGTTTCCGCTTGTGATAGATTACGGAAGGTAACACGATTACTTATGGAAAAACCGATTTACCGTACTCTCCTCAAAGCAAAAATCCACCGCGCCGTGGTGACAGGAGGCGACTTGAACTACGAAGGAAGCCTGACGGTGGACACCGACCTGTTGAATGCCGCCGGCATGCGTCCTTTTGAACTTGTGCAAGTGGCCGATCTCGAAAACGGCGAGCGTCTGGAAACGTATCTTATCGCCGGCCCGGCCGGCTCGGGCATCGTGCAGCCGAACGGCGCGGCCGCGCGCCTGATTCACCCCGGAGACCACATCATCATCATGGCCTTCGCCCAGGTCCCCGAGCCATTGCCGGAAGACTGGTCGCCGACGATCGTGGTCGTGGATGAACACAATCGCGTCCGAGAGAAGCGGCGCGGTTAAATGCTCCTGCCGGCCCACTTGTTTCCCAACGTGAAGAAAGAGTGACGGCGCCGAAGGATCCAAGCAGACTCCTGTTCTCGAGAATATGGTCTAATGGTCAGGCGCGAGCGCACAAGGTGGTTGCCATAGGGGGCGAATTCGAGAAATGGGCGTCGCAGGATTACGCTTCGACACCGAGGAGCCGCTTTAACGAGAAGCGCAAGGCGAATATCCTCTTCTACCGCGCCGAAAGAAGGGAGGAATTGCTCCGCGCCCACGGTTTTGCCCCCATGACTACAACACGCGAGAGTGAAGTTGGGGAAACGCCTCACCGACCAGGAAAACGCGAGTACAATTCGGCTCGCTAAAAGCTGTTTTTACTCCTGCATCCGGAGAGTGAAGGATGAATGTCTTTCTTACCGGTGGCGCCGGCTATATTGGTTCTGCCGCGGCGGCGGCCCTGCTCGAAGCCGGCCACAAGGTCACGGTGTACGATTCGCTGGTCACAGGGTATCGCGCAGCAGTTCCCGCGCAGGCGCGCTTCGTCCACGCCGACCTGGCCGATGCATCCACCCTGACGCAAACGCTGACTTCGGAAACATACGACGCCGTGATGCACTTCGCCGCGTTCATCGAGGCAGGCGAATCCATGAAGGAGCCGGGCAAATTCTTCCAGAATAATCTTGCCAATTCCCTGCAACTCATCGAGACCGCCGTACGCGCCGGCGTGCGCCGTTTCGTGCTTTCCTCAACGGCGGCAGTATACGCCTCCAGCGACGCGCCGTTGACGGAGGACTCGCCCTTAGGGCCGGCCAACGTGTATGGCTTTACCAAGTTGGTCGTGGAACAGACTCTGGAATGGTATCGGCGCATTCACGGGTTGCGGTACGCGGCGCTGCGTTACTTCAACGCCTGCGGAGCGCGCCCAGGCCACGGCGAGGCGCACCAGCCCGAATCGCACCTCATCCCGCTCACTCTCCAAACCGCCCTCGGCTTGCGCCCGGCAATCCACATCTATGGAACAGACTATCCTACCCCCGACGGCACCTGCATTCGCGACTACATCCACATCGCCGACTTAGTCTCGGCACACCTGCTCGCCCTGGAAGCCCTGGACGAGCGTGATTGTCTGATTTATAACCTGGGCAACGGCAACGGCTACTCAGTGCGCGAGGTGATCGAGACGGCGCGTCAGGTGACCGACCAGCCGATTCCGGTCGTTGAGTCCTCGCGTCGGCCGGGCGACGCGCCGCGCCTGGTGGCCTCTTCGGAGAAGATCCGCCGCGAACTGGGCTGGCAGCCGCGCATCCCCAACTTACGTGACATCATCGCCAGCGCCTGGGAGTGGCATCGTACCCACCCACACGGGTACAAATAAGTAGGCCCTCCTACTTGTCAACGGTGTCACACGGACGCCGGCTTTTTTCCGTGTGCGCTGCACACAGGCAAGACGGTTATCTTCTTGCCTCCACCAACCCTGCCGTGTATTTGTTTTCCATATCGAGATACATACGGCGAATGGTCATCTCCAGCAGATTGCGTATCCGCGATCGCTCCATCCCCGCGGGGTTGAGCGGGCTGTAGAGTACCGGCTCGCCTACCTGCACGCGATGGGAAGCGTGCACCGCAACCGGATAGAAGGGCAATCGTTGTTGCTTGCGCTCATAGTACAGTTCTCCCAGGCGGGCGAAGGCGCGCTGGAAAGGG
>FMJZ01004656.1_pt1 | contig 57033 bp, 60 predicted proteins | sample 1987881 | NCBI WGS metagenome assembly FMJZ01 (sample SAMEA4378227, study PRJEB15110) | soil metagenome | biome: soil; feature: Field; material: Soil | place: India | collected 2015-03-11 | depth 0 m
GGTCGAGGCGGTCGAAGCGCAGGCTGGATTGAGCGGCGGTGGGGGAGGCGGGGAGGAGGAAGGCGAAGAGGAAGAGAACGAGAAGTTTGCGAACCACAGTCGAAGATGGATAGATATCGTAATAAGCAGCGTTCTTAGCGTAGCACACATTAGGAAAAAAGCACGCAATGCGCGCGTGGAATCAGATAATAGATTGTGCATTTTGATCGGGTTCGTTGCTTTCTCTTGGCATTGATGCTTTTAGTGTCAAATGATGGTGGCGGATGGGTAGATTGTACAGTGCGATTGCCTTCGCGATGGCGGCCTTTTCTCTGCCAGCTTCGGGTGGATGGACGGGAGAGAGTACCGCCGTTTTCTAGATATCCGCCGAGCGCCTGCCTCGATACTCGAACGTAAAAAAACCTGCCGCGCGATGAGAAGCGTGGCAGACTGCGGGCGGAAAACTCGTCGGTAAGTGTTCTTTAAGTTGTTTTCTTCAGCCGATTTCGGAACTGTTTACGGAATTTGGCGATTTTTGGCGCAATAGCTGCCTGACAGTATGGTTGGTTGGGGTGGTGGGCGAAGTAGTCTCGATGGTAGTCCTCCGCTGGGTAGAAAAATTGGAAGGGCGTCACCTCGGTCACAATTGGTTGATTCCAGATTTGCTGGCGGGTCAAATCGGCAATGAGGGCTTCGGCGATTTGTCGCTGTTCCTTGTTATGGTAGAAAATCGCGGACCGATACTGCGCGCCGACATCCGACCCCTGGCGATTCAAGGTCGTTGGATCATGGATAGCAAAGAAAATCTGAAGTAAATCGCGATAGGAAATCACGTTGGGGTCAAAGGATATTTGTACAGCTTCTGCATGGCCTGTATCGCCGCGACAGACTTGCTCGTAGGTTGGGTGTTCCACATGGCCACCGCTATAGCCGGATTGAACGTGCAAGACGCCATCCAGTTCGTCGAACACGGCTTCAAGACACCAGAAACAGCCTCCTGCCAGGGTAGCAATTTCTCGATTGTCCGTCATGGTCTTTGCTCCTCGTTGAGGCCAATTATAATGCACGTGCTTGTGGTAGTGTTTTTTGCCGTTTGCCTCTCTTGCGCGGACCGCTTGTGGTAGACTCTAGCAACGAAGCACTTCTCTTTTTAGGAGCAAGGTTGTGATCAAGCGGATTTTCGCCACGTATGATTGGAAAAAAGAACATGCGCCGGATAAGTTCAGGTATTGTCCGCTTTGCCGCGCGAATCTGATTCCACGGGTGGTCGGTCCGCGTGAGCGCCTGGCTTGTCCGGCCTGTGGGTATGTGCATTTTCGCAACCCGGCGCCGACGGTTTCTGTCCTTGTCGTTGAAGATGGGCGCGTCCTGTTCGGCCAGCGCAGCGGCGACCCCGAACGAGGGAAATGGGCATTGCCCAGCGGGTACATCGAGTTCGATGAAGACTTTATCACTGCCGCCGCGCGTGAAGTTGCCGAAGAGACCGGTTTGCAAGTGCGGATTCGTGCTATTCTGGATGTTCACTCCGCTTTTCTCCCTCCCGCCTATCACTTCCTGATCGTTGTCCTTCTGGCAACTCCTGCCGGAGGCGCGTTAAGCGCGGAGGATGATTTGCAAACGTTGACGTGGTTCCCGCTGACAGGTCCTTTTCCTATGCCAGCCATCCAAGCTGACATCGAAACGGTTACGGCGTATGCAAACGGCCGATTGCCCGGTATTCCTCTTGACGCTTCCTTGCCGTCCGGTCTTTAAGCCGTGCACATTCCATAGCGCGCCTGTCGCCTTTTCGCAGGAGAGAAATGCCAAGTCTACGCAGTCAGATTCTTGCCCGGACGTTGCAACGTATTACGGATGCCTTGAGCGAGCGATTGTTACTTCAGGAGCGGCGCACCCGTCTGGATGAGCTTGGGAGGCGGGGGATTCGGTTGCCGAGGGAGATCGTCGTCCGCAGTGTACAAGCGCACGGCGTCCACGCGGAATGGGTTGAATCATCCCGCCAAGCGGCCTCGCGAGTTATTCTTTATCTGCATGGGGGAGGGTATTGTTTCTGCTCACCGAATACGCATCGTGGTCTGGCAGCGCGCTTGGCCATTGCCGCGCGAGCGCGGGTTTTGCTGGTGGATTACCGCCTGGCTCCTGAATATCCTTTTCCGGCCGCGCTGGAAGACGCTCTTGCCTCGTACTTCTGGTTGCGTGAGGAAGGAATTCCCTCCAACCGCATTGTGCTTGCGGGCGATTCGGCCGGCGGCGGGCTGGCTTTGGCGACCGCTCTTCGTCTGCGCGACGATAGGGCGCCGTTGCCTGCCGCGCTTGTTTGCCTCTCTCCCTGGACAGACCTGACGTTTTCCGGCGAGAGCATTCGCGCGCTGGCCGATGTGGACCCTGTGCTGCATTGGCGTGAGACGCCCTGCGTTCGTTACTATACCGGCGATTACCCACCCGATCACCCTCTTCTCTCACCGCTCTTCGCCGACTTGCATGCCTTACCGCCGACTCTTATTCACGTGGGCGAACGGGAAGTGTTGCTCGATGATTCGCGTCGCTTGGCGGTCAAGATGCAGGCTGCCGGCGTGGATGTGACGCTTGAAATCTGGCCGGGCATGTGGCATGTCTTTCCCATCTTCGCGCCCTTCGTTCCTGAAGCGGGACAATCCATCGAAAAAATGGGTGCGTTTCTTCGCGAGCGTATTCCGGAGGGAGATGATGCCTGATATTGTCAACCCTCACAACGAGCGCGTGAAGTATGCGGTTCGGTTGCGTGAACGGCGTTTTCGTCAGCGTGAAAACGCCATGCTTGTGGAGGGCTGTTACGAACTCACACTGGCGCTTCGCAGCGATTTGCATCCTATTCAAGTTTTCTTGTGCGAGTCGTTGGCGCGAGAATTTCCCGAATCGTTGCAGGCCTTGCGACCGGCGACGGTCGGTAGGGAGGCGTTCGAAAAAATGTCCTATCGGGAAAACCCGGATGGTTGGCTGGCAATTTTTCTGTTGCCACGTTGTGCTTTGACGGAACTGCGCCTTTCGGAAACGCCTCTCTTGGTGTTGACCGAGGCTGTCGAAAAACCCGGCAGTCTGGGCGCCATTTTGCGCATGGCCGACGCGGCCGGCGTAGACGCCTTGCTTGTTTGCGACGCGCGTGCCGACCTCTACAATCCGAGCGTGGTGCGCACCAGCCGCGGCGCGCTCTTTACAGTTCCTGTTGTGGAAACTGGCAACGAGAAGGCTCTATCCTTCCTGCGCGCCACGGCATTCCCATCTTGGCGACTACACCGCAAGCGAATGTCCTCTATACCGAAATTGATCTGAGTCAACCGCTGTGTATTGCTGTTGGAGCGGAAGATGAAGGGTTAACCGATTTCTGGTTGAGACAAGCGGATTGGAAAGAGCGCATTCCCTTCCCATGCGAGACCATGTCAATTCTTTGAACGTTGCCGCGGCTACGGCTATTGTCCTGTATGAAGCTTTGCGACAACGAGGCGTGAGAGACACGCGCTAACAACGGAGGTCATGCATGCGGTAGCGAGACATACTCTCGCAGGTTATATTCGACTGCGTAAGCGGCAGCCTCTGCGCGATTGCTCACCCCCAGTTTGGAGAGGATGCTGGAGACGTAGTTGCGTACCGTTCCCTCGCCGAGGAACAGAATCTGGGCGATTTCGCGATTCGTTTTCCCCTCGGAGACGAGCAAGAGGACGTGTTTTTCCTGTTGGCTGAGCGCAGCAAAAGCGGCGGCTTCTTCCTCGCGCGCGGCGCGGCGCACCTCTTGGAATACGCGCTGAGTAACCGCTGGGTCGAGCAGCGCCTCCCCGCGCGCCACAGCCTCCAGGGCGCGTATTAAGTCTTCACTGCCGATTTGCTTCAGCACATAGCCGGATGCTCCGGCGCGAATCGCTGAAAAGAGCATTTCGTCTTCGGCGTAGGACGTCAACATCAACACGCGCGTATTCGGGAAACGGGAGGTAATTTCCTCGCAAGCCTCAATCCCCGAAGTTCCCGGCAGGCGAATGTCCATGAGGACTACGTCCGGGCGCTTGGCGGCAACGAAATCAATGGCTTCGCGTGCGGTAGCCGCCTCGCCCACCACCTCGAATTGCGGGTAGCGTTGCAGCAACGCCTTCAATCCCAGGCGGACTACTTCGTGATCGTCTACCAACAGAATCGTCTGTCTGGGCATTTCTTTTCTCCTCTTGCTCGCGTCATTTTTCGCGCCGAAAGTCCACGAAGCGATAGCCGATCCCGCGCTCGGTCAGAATGTATTGGGGGTTTGCCGGATCTTTCTCTAGTTTCTGGCGTAGGTAGTTGATGTAGAGGCGCACATAATGTGGCTCATCGCGATATTCGTAACCCCAGACGCGCGTCAGCAACTGGTCATGCGTCAGCACCCAACCGGCGTTTTGCACCAGATGGTATAGCAAACGATATTCGGTTGGCCGTAGTTTGACGAGTTTCCCTTCTAGCCAGATTTCGCGGCGGTCGAAGTCAATTTTCAGACGATCATCTACTTCAATCAGGCCGTGCATAGTGCCGCCGGCGGCTTCGGTGCGTCGCAAGACCGCCTTGACCCGGCTGACCATCTCACGCGGGCTGAACGGCTTGGTGATATAGTCATCTGCGCCTAATTCCAGGCCGCGCACACGGTCATCCTCGTCCCCTCGCGCGGTTAGCATGATGACCGGCACGTTGCTGATTTCTCGAATCATGCGCAGTACCTCGAAGCCATCCAGATCTGGCATCATGACATCGAGCAGGACCAAGTCGGGAGTTTCATCACGCAATCGCTCGAGTGCCTGCTTCCCGTTGAAAGCATCTACGACGCGAAAACCGTCGTGTTCCAGGTTGAGACGGATGAAGCGTACCATGCGTTCTTCATCGTCTGCCACCAGAATTTTGTATCGTTTTAGGTCTTCGTCCATGGTTATCGATTTATCGTTCTTCGCGCACGAAGCCGATGATCTCTTCTTCGCCAGCCGAGGGCAGGACTTCGATAAACGATACCTGGTTGATTGGCCAGATGACGGTGACTACATCACTGGCTAGGTAGTGTAAATCTTTTCCATCGCGACGGCGGGGATTGTGGACGGTGATGACGGTATCTGCCGGTTTCGGCAATTCGTCTACTTCACCCATAATGGGGTCTTCATTGGGGATGTGGAGGATAATTGTTTGCGCCATACTTCTGCTTCCTGTCTCACTTTACGAAGAAGTGTCTTTACTTTGGGAGGAAACCTATGAGTGAACTCGGCTGAAGAGTACCTGAATCTTCAGTTTCCCGAGGGCAATCACATCGCCATGCACAAGAGGGGTCTCCACGTGAGGCGGGATACGGACGCCGTTGACATAGGTGCCGTTCGAGGAATCTAAGTCCATCACTACGATTTGATTGTCCACAAGTTTTAGGATCGCGTGGAGCCGTGAAACGCCGCACGCGTAGGCATTGTGTGGCGTCAAATCTACGTCTGGCATGATGGGTTGACCGTCTACCACGCGGCCGAGGGTGAATTCGGCGCGGTCGGCCAGCGGCAGGATATAGCCGCTATCCAGAATATGCAACGAGATCCAGGCTTTTGGCAAGGGCACTGCAGAGGCGGGTGGCGATGTGTTGTGTTGTCTTTTTTCATGGTCGGCTCTCTCGATGCGATGGGTGTCCACAGGCGCGGCGTTGACCAATTGCGCGCTGCATTCGCTGCAAAAGATAGCGCCGTCCATCTCATGGTGTTGGCATTGGGGACAGACAATCATGTCTGACCCTCCAGGCCGGCCTGTAGCAAGGCTCGTGTGCCGTACTTGATTTTCTTCTCTCCCTCCCCGGAGAGCCGTTTGCTGTGCTTGATGCGTTCGGCCTCGAGCAACACTGTCTGCGCCAGTTTCGTCTCACCGGCAGCGACCAGGTTGGAGGCCAGAAGTTGCAGTCGCTTTGACGCGCGTTGGTACTGGCCAGCCGCGATCTCCAAACGCGCCTGTTCCTGCATACGGTACAGAGTTAGTCGGGAGAGCGCGTGGACGATTTCCTGAGGGGGCGGATCGAAACCGGGCGTTTCGCTGACCGGGCGACTAATGCGCAAAGGGAAGACGATAGGCACAGGTTGAGCGTGTAGCGTTGCTTCGATCTCGCCCTCTAAGAGGACGGTTGTCTCCTCGCGCGTTGCCTCGGGCTCTACCAGGAATTCAAACAGGAGCGTCAGACGGCCGTCGCGCAAAATCTGCCCTAGGCGCATCGGGCTTTTCAGGGCGAGCAGACCGGCTTCGGGCTGTAGGCGAAAAGCATAGCGCAAAACAACGCCCGGTGTATTCTTGAAACGCAAGACAACGTCTTCCGCGTACACTTGCCATAGATTCTCGAATTTCTCCATGAGAAGATGTTCGATATCCCCTGGGTGTGCCACATAGAAACTGCTGCCGCCGGTTTGTGCGGCCAATTTATCAAGAAACTCGTCGTTCCACTCGGCACCGATTCCCAAGCCGCTGATGCCAATTCCTTTTTCTGCTGCGCGTGCTGCTAACGCAAAACAGGCCTCCTCGTCGCCGTAGGTGCGCCCATCGGTAATCAGGATGATGTGGTTGACACAGGCGCGGTCGTAGTGATGCATGATTTCGTTGAAGGCGCTCTCTAGGCCTTGATAGATTTCTGTGCCGCCGAATGTTTGCAGCATTTGTACGCGCGCTTCTAGTTTTGCTGCTTCTGTAGTCCGCGCTGCCGGTACGATGACCTCCGCCCGGTCGCTGAATGCCACGATCGCCATCTTATCTTGTGGTCTCAGGCGACGCAGGATTTGAATCGCCGTCGCTTTGACCATGTCCATGCTCATCCCTTTCATAGAGGTGGAACGGTCGAGAACCAGACATAAATTGAGCGGGGGGGCCTGGGTTTTTTCCTTGGACTGCGGGGGAGTGTAATCCAACCAGACATACAGGAGTTGCGCTTCCTCCAGGCGGTTAACTTGGCGTCGGCTGTAGAGAATCCGCTGCTTTAGGGGTAAGTCGCGCTTCCCTACAGCCGGCAGCGAGGCATCGTATCGCGCCCGTTCTTCTGGGTTGGAGAGCACTTCATAGGCCTGCTGGACTGCTAGGAACAGTTCTGTTTCACCCGGCGCTATGTTACGGTCGGGGTGAAGGCGACGTACAGCCCGCAAGTATGCCTTCCGAATTTGCTCTGCGCTTGCTTCTCGCGGCACTCCTAGAATAGCGTAGTAATCCGGCCTCTCTGCCATGGTTACATCAACAGTTGAACCAGAATAGCGCTGATATTATCGGGGCCGCCCGCTTTATTGGCTGCCGCGACCAGTTTTTGACAAGCCGCAGACAAGCTAGGCGACTCCTTGATGATTCGTTGGATATGTTCTGCCAGGACCATTCCCCAGAGGCCGTCGCTACAAAGAAGGAGATAACCGCCTTTCGGGAAAGGCACGGTGAAAATATCGGCGTCGAGCATATCGCCTTGTCCTATGGCGCGATACAGCACGTTCCGCTGGGGGTGTACTGCTGCTTCCTCTGCGCTGATTTGTCCCAGTTCCTCCAAGCGCTTGACCAGCGAGTGATCGCGGGTCAGCACCTCGATGCGCCCATCTAGATACACGTTGTACGCGCGGCTATCTCCCACGTGGGCGATGATCATCTGCTGCCCCATCACCAGCGCAGCGGTCAGCGTGGTGCCACTGCCGGGTACAGAACGGATGACTGCTCGTTGCGCCTCGTCTATAGCGCTGCGCATGATATCCTGCAAGGGTTCGTCTAGGGTGCGTCCGGTTCGTAAGACAAAGGGCTGCAGGCGCTGCAAGACATGATTTGCGAAGGCGCGTATAGCAATGATGCTGGCCATTTCGCCGTGTTGGTGACCGCCCATGCCATCGGCCACGGCATAGAGGCCAAACGGCTGACTCCCGTTTTCGCCTCCCAGCGCCATTGTGACGGCAATCAGGCTATCCTCATTACGTTCCCGTTGCCGGCCTGCGGATTGCCCACATCCATAGACTAATTGCGGTGGATCGTAGGCTACTCTTCCTGCCGGCGCCGAGTGGACCGGTCGGTCTCCGAGTGGGGCTGTGCTAACCTGATCGCGCCCCGCTAAGGGGACGGTTTTCTGGCGGTCTATGCCGAGGAGTTTTTTGAGAAAGTGCACGGCGAGCTCCTTACGCGAGCAAAGCATACAGGAAGTGATCGGCCGAGCCGATATACACGACGTCATCATACACCAGCGGCGCGGCGGTGATTGGCCCTTGGGTTTGGAATTTCCAGCGCAAACGGCCGGTGCGATATTCCAGGCAGTACAGGTAACCGTCTGCCGCGCCGCAGTACACCGAGTCTTTATAAACGATCGGGGAACCGCTGACCTGATGCTCCGCGCGAAAGCGCCAGACTTCTTTCGCCGTGCGCACGTCAATCGCGTACAGGTTCCCATCCGCTGAGCCGACAAAAAGCAGATTCTCCGCCAGACAGGGCGAGGAGACACCCCCTTTTCCCATGCGGAAGCGCCATAGCATCCACCCCGAACGAGCATCCAAGGCGTAGATGCTGCTATCTAGAGAGACGGCGTACACCACATCGTTCTCTGCGATAGGCGAAGCCGTGATTGCCAGTTTGGCCTTGTAGCGCCATTTCAAGACGCCGCGAAAATCCACGCAGTACAGTTCGCCGCTGTCACTGCCGACATAGACGACATCGCCCAGAATAAAAGGGGAGGAGCGAATTTCCGAGTCGGCGGCGAAGGTCCAGGCTGCGCGGCCGGTCATCGCGTTGACCGCGTGCAGGTTTTGGTCATCCGAGCCGAAGAAGACATGATTCTCGGCAATGCGTGGCGAAGAATACACCTTCCCTTTTGTGTAATACGTCCAGACGACTCTGCCGGAGCGTGCGCTGACGGCGTGTAAACGGCCGTCGGTGGAACCAATATACACATTGCCCTCGAAGACTGCCGGTTTGGTGGTTACGCCGCCGTCGGTCGCATATTTCCAGGCCAGCGTTCCGCTGGTCGCGTCCAGAGCATAGAGGTTGTGGTCGTAGGAGCCAATCAAGATTCGCCCCTCGTAGTACGTTGGCGCGCTGCGAATCTCATCCTCGCACTGGAAAGTCCACAATGGCTTAAGCGTGGCCGTGCGAATGACACTGGTCGCTGCGCCGGCGATGCGATTGAGCATGCCCGTCTTACGACCTACCGCAATTAACGCCTCTTTCATCGCTTCGGCGCTAGGGAAGCGATCTTCCGGATTGTACTGGAGGGCCTTGTTGACAACCTCCTCGAATTCCGGTGATATGGAAGGGTTAATCTTGCGAATCGGGCGTTCGGAGAACGAGAAAGGAGGCTCCAAGCGCGGGTCACGCCGCGTGAGCAGGTGGTGCAATGTTGCGCCCAGGGCGTAAATATCGGCCAAAGGAGTTGCCTCGCCACGATATTGTTCGGGCGGAGAGTACCCTTCTGTACCAATCATCGTACCTTTTTGCCCGGCCTGAAAGGTCTTGGCGATGCCAAAGTCAACCAGGACAATGTGCTGGCTTTGATTGAGCATGACATTGGACGGCTTCATGTCGCGGAAGATAATAGGATCGGGCTTGTGTCCATGCAAGAATTGGAGTACTTCGCAGAGTTCAATGGCCCAGCCTAGCACCTGCTCTTCTGAGAAGAAGCCCTCCGTTTCGTTCAGAAGCGCTTCAAGATCTTTGCCGTGGATGAATTCTTCCACCAGGTAGGAACGTTCATTGATGGAGAAGAAATCGTAAATTTTCGGGATGGCCGGATGATTCAAGGTAGCCAGAATGTTCGCTTCACGCTCGAAATTCTGGACGATTGTTCGACGAACGACAGGGTCGGGCGCGGTGTTGACCATCTCCTTGACTGCGACCAGCTTGACGACGTTGGGGAAGTGCAGGTCGCGGGCGCGGTAGATTGACCCCATGCCGCCCACGCCGATGACTTCCTGAATCAGGTAACGGTCAACGAGCGTCACGCCGGGCTGGAGTTGTTGCCCACGGATAGATTCTGGTTCCGGTTCCACTGATTGAGTAACGCGTTTCGTTTCCAAAATACGCTCCTGACACGACTAAGTCATATCTCCAATGGTCAAGGGGCGATGCCTTGAACTCGCTCCCTCGTATTGTATTATATTCGATTCGGGAATTGGATGACAATTTGTTCGCAGATTCAATGGTGCAAAACGCCTTACGCCTATTAGGCATGATACAATAGAACGCATGAACGTGAAAGTAGTTGCCACGAATCGCAAAGCGCGCTTTGAGTACTTCCTTCTCGAGGAGTTCGAGGCGGGGTTGGCCTTACAGGGGAGTGAGATCAAATCTGTACGCGCCGGACAAGTTAGCTTGAGCGATGCCTATGTGTACATCGAAAATGGACGTGAGGCATGGTTGATGGATGCCCATATCGCGCCGTACGCGCAAGCCAATCGGTTCAACCATGACCCCAAACGACCGCGTCGTTTGCTCCTGCACCGTCGCGAAATCCGTACGTTGTGGAACGCTGTTCGTCAGAAGGGGATGACCATTGTGCCCACGCGCCTGTATCTCAAGGACGGGCTGGCAAAACTAGAAATTGCTTTGGCCAAAGGGAAAAAGTTGCACGATAAACGCGAGGCGATTGCCCGGCGCGACGCGGAACGTGAAGCGCGCCGCAGCGGCTAATTTTGCCCAAGGTTCTATTTTCGCCGATAGTGGAACTGGCTGCGCCCATGAGTTGCTTATAAGCGCCTTGAGTGCCATATGGAAGTGCGGCATTCGGCGCTGAGCGGAGAAATTTTGTCGCTTGGTAGCAGGGGAGGGGGCGTTGCCGGAACGCGGGAGGCAGTTGAGGCAAATAGGCTCACTCTCCAAAAAAGATGGGAGAGTGAGCCTTGTGGAAGAAGCGCTTTAACCGCCTGAAAAAAGACGGTTCGTGGGGGCGATTCGTTTTTTATCCGCGGTAACTTTGTGCGAAGGTCTGGGTCATTTCCGGGTCGAAGTAGATGCCGCTCATGGATTCCAATTCGCGCAGCGCTTCGCCGGCGGTCATGCTGGCATGGTAAGGGCGGTTGGTCGTCATCGCGTCGAATGCGTCCACGATCGCCAGTAAACGGCCTTGCGGAGGGATTGCCTCGCCTTTCAGCCCCATTGGGTATCCGCTGCCATTCCACCACTCGTGGTGGTAGAGTACATAGGGGATGGCCGGTCGCAAGTGATCCACTCCTTCCAACATCCTGGCGCCCTCTTCCGGATGACGTCGCATTAATTTCCATTCCTCCTCATCCAGTGGACCGGTCTTACGAAGTACTTTGCTGGGCACGGCCAGCTTGCCAATATCATGTAGGATAGCGCCGAACTCCAGAACCGCGATTTCCTCCATGCTCCAGTTTAAAGCGAAGGCCAGGCTGACTGCCAGCCGACGTACGCGCTCGATATGGCCGGCCGTATAGGGATCGCGCGCCTCGATGGCGTTTGCGAGCATGATGACAGTCTGCAGGTGTGCGGCGCGCGTATCGAACAGTTCAAGAATACGCCGCCGCTCGAGGCGCGCCCGCACGGCGTTGATGAGTTCGGCGGCGTCGAACGGCTTGAAGAGATAATCGTCTGCGCCCAGCTCGCGTGCCCGGCTGATATCTGCGCGCTCAGTACGCGCGCTGAGAAATAAAAACGGCACGGTTGCTCCTTGCGGCAATTGACGGACCATTTTGAGCAGACCGTACCCATCCAGTCGGGGCATCATAATGTCTGACACAATGAGGTCGGGTTGAACGTGAAGGAAGGCCTGATAGGCGGTCATCCCATCAGAGGCAACAACAACCTGATACCCCTCCACTTCCAGGATGTTGCGCATTACATCGAGCAGAAGCGCGTCATCTTCTACTAATAGAATCTTTGTCATCTCTTTCTGTTCTCGGCCCTCCAACGCGCTGCAGCGATGACTGCTTGCCCAAGAGCGATTCCACCGTCGTTCGTCGGCACTTGACGGTGGCAATAAACCCGGAAATCATCGGCGCTCAGGGTGGTCATCACCTTCTTGAGCATAATCATATTCTGCCATACTCCGCCGCTCAAGGCAACTTCTCGTGCGGCGGTTTTCATACGAATTTCATTACAGATTGCTCGTATTCCTTCTATAAGACCATTGTGAAAACGCGCCGAAATTGTTGCCAGAGGAATGCCGCGATGGGCATCGGCGATGAGAGCGAGAACAGCAGGGCGGGCGTTGATCTTGCCTTCCGCAATCTCGAAACGGTACGCGCCGGGTTCGGATGGATCTGCCATGGCCTCGAACTCCATTGCGGCCTGGGCCTCGTAGTTGACCTGTTGTCGGCCTCCTGCCAGGGCGGCCACGGCGTCGAAGAGACGCCCCATGCTGGATGTCAATGGCGCGTTGAGGCGCCGTTCTAATTGCACGCGCAACGCTTGCCGTTCTTTTTTGGAAAAGAAACGCGCGGGCGGCAGTGTATCCTCCCACTCGATTCCAAGTGCCCATAACAAGGCGAGCGCTGTTCGCGCCGGGCATCGTATGGCTGCATCGCCGCCTGGCAGGGGAAAGTACGCCAGGTGGTAAAGCCGCTCGAAGCCGACGTAATTGGCCAGCAATACCTCGCCGCCCCAAATTGCCCCATCCGCGCCGTAGCCGGTACCATCGAACGCCAGGCCAATCACCGGTTCATTGCCCGGCAAACCGTTGTCGGCCAGGCAAGCGGCAATATGGGCGTGATGATGCTGGATGCCAACCAGTGGCAAGGCTTCTCGTTCCGCGCGTTGACGGGCATAACGCGTGCTCAGGTAATCTGGATGCAGATCATGGGCTAGGACAACCGGTTCGATACGGAACAAACGCTCGAAGTGCGCCACGCCATGCTCGAAGGAGCGCAATGTCTCGTAATTCTCCATATCGCCGATGTGGTGACTGAGGAAAGCATAGCACTGGCGCGTCAGACAAAAGGTGTTCTTGAGTTCTGCTCCAACAGCCAACAAAGAGGGCGCGTCGAAAGGCAAGAGTAAAGGGTCAGGGGCATAGCCGCGCGAACGGCGCAAGGGGTAAAGGAAGAAAGCGCGGCGGCTTTCTTTGCCTGCCTCTGATTGATCCACAATGCGCGCGACCGAATCGTCGCAACGCGTGTGAATCGGACGGTTGTGCATCAAGAAGGCATCGGCCAGCGAGTCCAATCGTATACGTGCTTCTTCGTTTTCGATCGCAATGGGCTCTTCGGAAAGATTCCCACTGGTCATCACCAGAGGCGGGAGGGCTCTCAGGGCAGGAGGAGAGGCGTCGTCGGCGAAAAGCAGATAGTGCAGGGGCGTATAGGGAAGCATCACGCCAAGCGTGCGTTGTCCCGGCGCCGTCTCTGCTGCTATGCCGGATTTGGGGCGACGATCGAGCAAGATAATAGGACGCTGACGAGATTCCAGTAGCCGTCTCTCGGCCTCGTTGATGAAGCAGAATTGTTCCACCATGGCCATATCGGCCATCATCAGCGCGAAAGGCTTGTCCACACGTAACTTGCGTTGGCGCAATTCGCGTACGGCGGCGGCGTTCGTGGCATCGCAGGCCAGGTGGAATCCTCCCAAACCTTTGATTGCTACAATGTGGCCTGCGTGTAGCAATTCTTGCGTCATGCGCATGGCTTTTACGCCGTGCGGATGTTCTCCTTGTTTCCCTTTAATTTCTAGCCACACCTGGGGCCCACACTGTGGACAAGCCACCGGCTGAGCGTGAAAGCGTCGATTTCGGGGATCCTGGTACTCTTGCGCGCAGGCGGTGCACATAGCGAATATGGCCATAGTCGTATTGGGCCGGTCGTAGGGGATGTCGGTGATGATTGTGAAGCGTGGGCCGCAATTGGTGCAGTTGATGAAAGGATACCGGTAGCGGCGATCGTTCGGGTCGAATAGTTCACGCAAACAATCGGCGCAGATGCCGACATCGGGAGAAATGGGTTGAAAAGCATCTGCTTGACGTTCGGAGGAGATAATCTCGAAATGCGCAAAACCACGCGGCTCATGTGTTTGGACGGAGAGTGAGTCCAGGCGCGCCAGCGGCGGGTGTTCGTTTCTCAAGGCGTGAATGAAGGCGTCAAGGGCGGTAGGCGCGCCCTCCACGTCTATCTCCACTCCTGCCGATGTGTTGCGTACCCAGCCTCTCAATCCAAACCGCTGCGCCAGAGCGTAGATGAAAGGACGAAACCCTACCCCCTGAACGATTCCTGTTACCCGAATACTGATGCCTTGCGTGATGGATTCGTTCACCTGGCTATCTCTCCTTGTCTGGTTCGCCGTTCCCGAGGAAATCGGCCAGGGTGAGTTGACATAGGCTTTCTACGACCACATCTGCCTGGCTTAACGCCGATCGTGTGTGGGTGGTAGTCAGGGCAAGGCAACGCATACCGGCTCGCCTGGCGGCTTCCACACCGGCAAGGGAGTCCTCGACCACCACGCAACGCTCCGGCGGGACGCCAAGCCGACGCGCTGCCTCTAAAAAGACAGCCGGGTCCGGCTTGCCGGGCATCTCGGCCCCAGAAACAACCGCTGTGAAGAATTGGCTGGTTCCTAGTTCTGTCAGCAGGGCATCCAGGTTGGCCTGTGGAGCAGACGAGGCGATGGCTTGTAAGAGGCCTGCTGCCTTCAATTGTTCTAGCCATGCACGCGCGCCGGGTGCCAAATGCACTTGTCCCCGAATCAGGTTGCGGAAACGTTCCTCTTTCCGCTCGCCAATTTCCCGCACAAAGTCGGTCGGCGGAGTGTGTCCTAATAGAAATTCCAGTATGCCGGCGTTATTCATGCCGAACGTTTGCTGGAACGTGCGACGATCCAGGACAATGCCTACCTTGGCAAGGGTTTCACGCCAAGCGAGATAGTGCTGTTCTCCATCGTCCACGAGAACTCCGTCCATATCCCAAAGGACTGCACGTGTAGGCGGTTTCATCATTTTATATTTATGATAATTATCAGTATTATTGACAGGCTAAAGTGGGTTGATTATACTTGAGACCAGAAGAGTCATTCAAGTGATTTTGTGCCTGTTTTCCGCGCAGGAAGTATCTTTCTTGAGCATTCCTTGCTCGAAAGGCGCCATGAAAGGGACACGCGATAAGATTCTACAAACGCTCCTGCGTCATCCGCGCGCTACCATCCAAGAACTAGCAGAGGCTGCCGGTATCACGCAGATTTCCGTGCGTCATCACCTGAACGCTTTGCAGGTAGAGGGGTTGGTCGGTGTGGCTGAAGAACGTCACGGGGTTGGAAGGCCTCGTCAGGTGTTCTTCCTGACCGAGGATGGTTTGGAGCGTTTCCCGAGTCGGTATCTGCGCTTGGCGTCGCGCCTGCTTGCGCAATTGAAGTCCACCATGCCTCAGCCCATGGTCAACTCTCTCTTGCAACAAATGGCAGAGGTAATGGCGGAGGAGTACGCCGGGCAAATGCATGGGTTAGGCATCGAGGAACGTCTGGAGCTGACGAAATCACTCTTGGCGGAGGAGGGTTTTATCGTTGAGTGGGAGAAACAGGGGGAGCAGTATTATATTCATGAGATTACTTGTCCCTACCTTCAAGTTGGGCAGAACCACCCCGAAATTTGTACAATTGATCAATCGCTCCTCTCTCGTATGTTGGCAGTGCCGGCAGAAAAAGTGAAATGCATCCTGAACGGCGACGCGCTTTGTACTTACCTGATTCAGACCGACTCCGCCCCTTCTCAGAAAGCAGAATAATTATGCGTGAAAATGAAACCTCGCCTTCCTCGCAGCCCATTCGCTGGGAAATCCATGATACGCACCCTCATCTTGTGTCCCCTCTGCGCGCGGCGCTGGCGCAGGTTGTGGACCCGGAACTCGGGCTTAACGTCATTCAACTTGGCCTGGTTCGCAAAGTGTCCGTTCAGGATGGCGTCGCCCATATTTACATGCTCTTGACCACCCCTTTTTGTCCTTATGGCCCGGCGATGGTGGAAATGACTCGCCAGAGAGCAGCAGAGGGTCTGCAAATGCCGGTAGCCATTGAATTGGGGCTGGAACCATGGGATTTCTCTATGATGGAAGACCCGGAGAGCTTGCACTGGGGGTTATATTGATCAGACAACAAGGAGCGAGCAGAGCGATGGATCGCCAGCAAAGGGAGGAATCCTAATAAGTGGGAGGTAGGAGAATCTCTCGGAGGACGCGAGAGGCAATTCTTCAAGCGAAGCTTCCAAATTGGCCGAAGAGTGATGATGGAAGGGATGTAGAGGATGCGAATTCTGCCGGCGATCTTCGTTGACTCGCGACCGTTAGGCGGCTTGCAGGGTTGCCGCTAATGCCTGCAAGCCCAAGACGTATGAATACCAGCCGAAGCCGCTAATTTTCCCCCGGCAGACCGGCGAAATGAAAGATGTGCGGCGAAATTCCTCGCGCGCATCTGTGTTTGAGAGATGCACCTCCACGACTGGGATTCCGATTGCGGCGATGGCATCGCGTAAGGCCACCGAGGTATGCGTGTAGCCGCCAGGGTTGAAGACCACCCCTTGCGCCCAGGCGCGCGCCTCGTGCAAGGCGTCAATCAGCGCTCCCTCGTGGTTCGATTGGAAGCAGCGAACCTCCAGCCCTAGCTTCTTGCCTGCCTCCACCAAACGAGCGTTGATCTCCTCTAGAGTCAAACGACCGTAAACTTCCGGTTCGCGCGTTCCCAATAAGTTCAGGTTGGGGCCGTGCAGGACAAGGATAGGAGACGTCGTTATATCACCTTGCATCGAAGTCCTCCGGCAAGTCGCGCCGCCGGCCCTTCTGTTGCTGCCATTGCACGCGCCGGGCTGTGGATCGTTTTACCTCGACAGGGCTCTCTTGATTCAGACGCTGTTCTAACTCTTTGGCTGCCGCGTGCATGGTAGTTGCCTTTTCATGGCAATCGAGGGGACGACGCGCCTTGTTTCCTGACGGAGAGCACACGATTTTCCCTGCTCGCCATCCGTTTCTTCCTCGTCGTTGGTTCGGAATCGTCTTGACAGAAATTATATCGCGTTTTCTTCGCTTTTACTGTTCGTTCTCGTCGGTTGTACGGGCCTCCAGTAGGTCCAGATAGGCGCCTTCTATCAAGTCCGATGTCGCGATGCCCAATTCCTGCATCACGTGGTAAGCAATGGCCTGGCCTTGTGCCTCGCTTTGTCCATGGCGCAAGACAACCTCCAGTTCCACGAACATCCCTAACCCTTCCACCTCATCCAAGTGAATGCGTGTCTGTTTGTAAAGATATAGGGTGCGTGTTTTGCGCACCACGCCCCGCACGCCCAATGCCCGCGAGAGCAATGTCTTCAACGCGGCCGGTTGGTCGGTCTCGAACAGGGAATATTCCGAGCGTTTCGGTCCGCTCTGATCGGGACGTTCGTAATAGACAAGTTGCGCGCGGTCGGGAGCCAATTCGCGCAGTTTCAGGCGTCCTCGGGGAACGTGAAAAAACGTGTCTTCCTGAACGATCACGAGCGGCGGCGAGTCGGCCATGGCCTCTGCGCGTGCTTCCAGAACAGCCTTATCGCGTACTTGGGCCTTGATCTCCATGTTGATTGCCATAGCAATGTTTTCACGCGAGTTCGATGGTCTTCAGCGTCGTCAACTCAAGGCGCGGCGATTTAGAAAGTTCGCTGTATTCCACCGCTGTCGCCCGGCACAGGAAAGCCATTCCTTCCTCCATATCCACGATGGCGATCTTGTCGCCGACGCGCAGGCGATTCCGGTCGAGAAAAAGCGGATTCGCGAGAGTCGCTTTAACCGGCTTTCCCCGAACTGTGGTCACCCAGCGGTTATTAGGATGGGCGGCGACTGCACCTAACGCACGCAGTTGCTCAAGAATACTCTGTTTGCTCATGGTTCTCCTTCCGGCTGATGGAACATATCCAGTAGCAGACCGTTAGGTTTGGTCAGGCGGCAGTGGGGGGTTGATTGGTCAACGCCATCTCCATGCGCCAGATGGCGCGGAGCAATGGGCCACGTTGTTCAAAACCCTGTTCGCCCAGGTTGGTCACGCACACATATAGCCGTTCTCGGCAGCGATGGAGCAAGCCGTTTACCAGGCGGATGAGTGCCTCGCGGTTGGCGGCTATCTCATCCGCGTCGGTCCATACCCGGCCGGCCTCTTGCTGCATCCAGGCGCGTGAAAGGACATAAGGGTGGGTGAGCGGCTGATACACGCGTTCCACCCAACCGTGGCTGCCCATATCCAGCCAGAACTGAACGCGGACAGGGCGATTCATCAGGAGAAACGTGTATGCCGGCGCGACCAGCACGGCGTTGTCTTCTTCGGGCTGCCAGGCTGTCAGATACTGTGCGGCGATGATGCCCTCTTCGAGTGTGAGGAGGTACTCTCGGCCTAGAGCAATCCCGCTTTTGTCATCGCTTTCCTCTGCGGCCTCCATGACCCAACGGAATTTCTGGACGGATTCGATGAGACTCGCCGTGACTCGCGCCGCGTCGAGGTTGTGATGGAAACCGAAGCCCGGTTGTGAGAGCACCTCGCCGAAAAGGCGGCGCAGGAAGTGATCGAGTGGCAACGGCGCGTCGGCGCGATAAGCCAGCAACCAATCGCGTAAAACGGTATAGCGGCTGCCGAAAGCGAACGTAATGCGTTCCTGGACTTCAGGCCGAATTTGGTCGAACGAAGATAGGGAAGCGTCACGCGGGCGATACACAATCTCCGTAAGCAGGTGGGCGCGCACCAGGTCGAACCCTTCGATAGCTTGCATGAGGGCATGCGCGACATCGCGTCGCGCCGGGGGCATTCCCCACACCGGGTGCGCAAGCCGGGCCAGGGTGGTCAGACAGCGAGTCGCCGGCTCGTCTTGTAGGGAGCGTGAGGGGCGATGCGAACGCCAAGGAATGCCGGCTTCATCCAGGCGACTGGTCAGCGAAAAGCGCAAGGCATCGGATAGGTAGGGGGCTACGATAGCGATTTCCCTAGGCGATACGTGCTCTTCGTGGATCAGGCGCGCCGTCTCCTGAGTCACGGCGTCCAACATCTCCGGATAGAACCGACCGGACAGGACTCGCATCGCCTGGTGGTATGTTCTTTCTGCTACGTTGTCTGCGCCGGCTGGGATGAGGAAGTTGGTCAGATTCCGGCTCAGGATGGCGATCTCCTCGCTGATAACTTGCGCTTGGGGGAGAATCCGATGTTCGTCGCAGAGATCGGCTAATCTTCGCGCGGATTGAGGGTCGGCGCCGAGGAAACGACGATATCCCCCGTCGCTATCGTAGAGGATCAGTGCGCTGTCGAAATCAGGCAACCATTCTACCATCAAGTCGTGCGCGACCGGCGCATCCTCCTCGACGTTGTCGTAAATCAGATGCCGGCAGGTTGTGACCAGATAGGAACGGCATTCCGGCGTGCGCCAAAGAATCTTCTGAAAGATCTCCAACTGCAGCGAAAAATCGAGCAAGTTGTGTTCGAGACAGTAGGCGCGGAAGCGGTTGGCGCATTCCTGCGCGTCGGCGTAGACTCGACGCTGTGCCGGATCACCAACCCAGGCGGCATCCAGTCGCGCTCCGATTTCCGTATGAGGAAAGCCCACCGCCGCGGCCTTGTTCAGGTTGTCGAGAATCTGCGCGTACAGCCGGTTGCGGTCAATTGTCAGCGACTCGAAATAGCCTTCCTCCAGCAAAGGACGGACGACGCGCGCCATGTGATACTGGGCCGTCTCGATGGTCAAGAATACAGGCGGACGTTCGGGATGGGTAAAGCCGGCTGTCTCGCCGACCAGTGGCCAGAATAGTTCGATCATGCGCCGCGCCAAGCCGCCGATCGTCGCCAAAGCGACCTCGCCGCCGGGCGGCACCTGGCGATTTCCCCGGCGCGAGGCTTCGCTTTGCCATATGGCCCGGTAAGGCTCATGCAAGGTTCGTTGCGGCGTCAGGACGAGAATTTTCTCGGCCCGCACGCCGTTTTCCAGCAGGAACAAAAGCCGTTCGACGCCGAGAGTCGTCTTCCCCGCACCGGCGGGCCCTTCCAGGAAAATCTTGGTTTTCAACGCATCGGGCAATCGTTTCATGGACTCGGCCTCAAGTGTAGCACACAAAAAAAGGTGGGGCAAGTATGCAAAAGAACGCCGTTATGGAACCGAGTGCTCGAAACTCTTTCTTTGCATCGCTGCATTGGGGGGATATAATAGTGTGGAGTCGGAGCCTCATGATCATGCCGCTGGTTATTTTAATCGTTTGCCTTTTCGCCGGGATGCATGCCTCGAACAAAGGTACGGGTGAAGAGGACTCCACAAGTCGAATCAGGGAAGTGGGCTTGCGCCTATGACAAAACCTTCTCTTCGTGGCGCCCACGAAGAACGATGGACGGAATCACGAGCTGGCCTGCCGCTCGCTCTGGTCACTGGCGCGGCGCGACGACTGGGGCGCCTGCTGGCGCTGACGTTGGCCCGCTGCGGCTATGCGGTGGCCTTGCATTACCATTCTTCCCTTGCCGAGGCGCAACAGACTGCCGAGGAGATTCGTAGCCTGGGCGCGCCGGTCTATCTCCTACAAGCGGATTTGCGCGACGCTCCGGCTGTGGAAGCCATCTTCCAGGCCGTGGACGCGTTGCCGCATTCCCTCGATGTGCTGGTCAATTCGGCGGCCGTCATGCCGCGCGCGGATGTACGTACGCTTTCGTTGGAGGAATGGAACGCGACCTTGGCGCTTAATCTGACTGCGCCATTCCTGTGCGCTCGCTATGCGGCGGAGCGGATGCGCGCCGGCGGTCTCATCGTCAATGTTACGGATGCCGGCGCGCGCCGCGCCTGGAGCGGCTTTCCTGCTTATGTGGTCAGCAAGGCGGCGCTGGAGGCGCTGACGCGTGTGTTGGCGCGAACCTATGCCCCGGCGATCCGAGTCAACGCGCTGGCGCCTGGCTTGGTGTTGCCATCGGATGGTATGCCGCAGGAGGAATGGGAACGCCTCACTTCCCGTTTGCCGTTGCGACGTCCGGCCGGAGAAAACGAAATTGCTGCGGCATTGGAATTTCTGCTAACAAACGGGTATATCACCGGTCAGACGCTTACCGTGGATGGAGGGTATTCCTTGCTATGAAGAATCCTTTCCTGCAGTTTTCGCGTCCGCTTTATCTTCTCTTCACTGCGTTGGCCTGCGTTCTGGGCGCGGCCATGGCGCGCTACCTCGGCGCACCGTGGCAGATGGGGCGATTCGTTCTGGGGTTGCTTTACGCCTCAACGTTGCATCTGAGCGCTGCGTTTTTGTGCGAATACTTTCGCCATCCTGCCGAGCCGTTGGTGGATGGGGAGACGCCCCGTCAACGCGTGGAAGTACGCCTCCGTCTGTTACAAGCGGCGATCGCCGCGTTGACGATCGTTTGCCTGTCCTCGCTTGCGTTGTTGTACGACGGCTTGTCCCCTGCCGCTGGTCTGATGGCGTTGCTTATCGCCATGCTTTATCTGGCTTGGGCTATCCCGCCGGCGCGGTTGGTTTCCTCCGGCTATGGCGAACCGCTTCTGGCGATCTTGTGGGCCAACTTGCTGCCGGCCTTTTCCTTTCTGCTGCAAAACGGCGAAGCACATCGTCTCTTGCCGCTGATAACTTTTCCGCTTACCTTCCTGGCGCTGGCCATGTTGCTCGTCGGGAACTTTGCGACGTTCGCCGCCGATCAAAAATACGGTCGCCTGACTTTGCTTGTTCGGCTGTCTTGGCCGCGCGCGGTCATGGTGCATCATGTCCTGTTGGTCATGGCTTTCTTGCTCTTTCTCTCTGCGCCGGCCTTTGGCCTTCCTTGGGACATGCTCTGGCCTCTTTTGCTTACGCTGCCTTTCGCCGTTGCTCAGGCCTGGCGCTTGCAACAAATTGCCGGCGGCGGACGAACATTATGGGGACTGTCCACGTCGCTGGCAGCGGCTACATTTGGACTCACCCTTTATTTTCTGGCTCTGACCTTCTGGTTGCGCTAGGAGTACGGGAGACTAGGTTGCCTCTTTCGTGTTCTATTGGACAGCTTGACGCCGGTTTTCACGCCACAAGGTTAGGGGACATTCAATGTCTGCTTCAGGGTCTGGATTGCCGCATCTAACTGTGGATCCCGGCCGGCGGCATAATCCTCTTCACCCATTTCCACTACAATGTCGGGCGTCAGGCCGGTTTTGTGAATGGAACGGCCGCTTGGGGTGAGAAAGCGCGCGATCGTAAGCCGCACAAGACCACCGTTGGAGAGAGGTTGCCAGGTCTGTACCACACCTTTCCCGTAGGTGGCAACTCCTATGAGTTTGGCGCGACCGTAGTCCTGAAGAGCGCCGGCAACGAGTTCCGAAGCCGAGGCCGAGTATTCGTTGACAAGAACGACGAGAGGGATATCCAGCGCCAGTCCGCCTTTCTCGGCTTTGTATTCCACGCGACGTCCATCGTTATATTCCTCGTACCAGATGACGCCTTGGTCAATGAACTCGGAGGCGACGCTTGTGGCGATGTTGGTCAGGCCGCCGCCGTTATTGCGCAAATCGAGGATAATACCGCGTACACCCTTGTCCTGGAACTCTTGGAGGGCCGTGTGGAGATCGTCGGCTGTTTTTTCGCCGAACTGACTGACCTGGAGATAGCCGATATCTCCTTCGAGAATCTTGCTGGACACGCTGGGGACGACGATGCGGGCGCGCGTGAGGGTCACGTCGAAGGGCTTTTCTATACCGGGGCGGCGAATGGTCAAGGTAAGCTGGGTGCCGGCCGGGCCAAGCACTTTGAACAAGCGCACATCTTCGGGCGACCAGCCGGTCATATCCTCTCCGTCCACTGCAATGATCTGGTCGCCCTTTCGCAAGCCGGCGGCCTCTGCCGGTGAACCGGGCATGGCTTCGATAATGGTCAAGTAATCCCCTGCCGTGTCCACCCAAGCGCCGATTCCTTCATACTCACCTTCCAGCGCACGGTAAGCATCCTCGGTCTCGATTTTGTCCCAGTATCCTGTGTAAGGGTCCTCGAGGGCTTCGAGCATCCCGCGAATCGCGCCGTCCAGTAATTTGGCGTCATCCACTGGCCGGTAGAGGTAATCGCGGTGAATCAGGTCCCATGCTTCCCAGAAAGATTGAAACAGCGTCTGTAAATCCGCAGGGGTTCCGCTTTGTTCGTCATAGGATGGGGTGGGAGCAGGAAAGATGTTAGGCCAGTTGGGGATAGCGCTTCCGACAGCTAATCCGCTGGCGAACGAGCAGAACGTTAGGACAAACGCGAACAGGCCAACGATCAGGATTCGGCCAATGCGGGAAGTGCGTGGAGTTTCCATTGTAGAGAAGTCTCCTGGAGAAAAAGGCGGTTTTAGCGAGGGCGGTTGAACAGAACTGATTGAGCAGCTAGTTCTCCCGCTGGAATACCTTGGCCAGGTCTAAGAGAGTAGGCAGGATGACGTCGGCATCAGATGAGGAGGAGAGAGGCGAATGAACCAGCGCGGTATGAAAGCCGAGCGAACGGGCGGCGTGCGTGACGCGTGCTTGATCGTCAATCAAAAGGCAGGCGCGCGGGTCAGGGTCGCCGGCGGCTTTCAGCGCTATCTGAAAGGCCTGCGGCATAGGTTTGCAGTAGGGAGCAAGGACGTGGATATCAATGATGCCATCGAAGATTCCCTGTAGCCCGCGTTGCTGGAGTACGCGATGGGCGTGGTTGGCGTCGGCGTTCGTAAAAATCCACTTGCGCGCCGGGATACCTGCTAGCAATTGGCGCAGAGCGGCGTCCGGTTTCAAGTAACGTTCCAACGGCACATTGTGGACAAAGGCTAAGTAATCGTCCATATCTACCGCGTGATGGATTTGCAGGCCGCGCAGGGTCGTGCCGTACTTGTGGAAATAGTGTTCGCGCACGGCTACAACGCGCTCTGGCGGGAATCCTAATCGCTCATGCAGGTATTGATTGATTCGTTCCCCGATTTCATCCCAAAGACCGGAGGCGGGCGGATAGAGGGTGTCATCGAGATCGAAGAAGATTGTGGCAAATTGCATGGCGCGATTTTACCAGAGGTATCCTGTTTCTTGCATTTCCCGACCGGTGTGGGAGGAAAAGTCTGTTCCTTGTAGGCGAACCCGTTGCCCTACCCGGAAGAAGAGGAAGCCTCAGGCCGGCCTGTAAGCCGCATTCTGTCCAGCAGAGACGTCGGTTTACGCTGTGGGCGTCTTCCCGACGATCTGCCTGGGCGATCATCTCTCTGGACGGCGCGTCACCGCGCCGTTCTAGCGGCCTACCCGGGACTGGCTTTCCCTTGCGGGAAAGCGCTTGAGGAGACGAGCAGCCTCCCATCGTCCGCAGACGACTTCGTCCCTGCTTGGCCTTGCTCCCGACGGGGGTTGCCTGGCCGCCTGCATTACTGCAGGCGCCGGTGGTCTCTTACACCACCTTTTCACCCTTGCCGTGCCCGCCACGGGCAATCGGCTGTCTGTTTCTGTGGCCCTCTTCCGGCAGGTTAACGCCTTACGGCTGTTTCCCCGCCCCGGGTGCTACCCGACGTCGTGCTCTGTGGAGTGCGGACTTTCCTCAGCCCTGCATCGCAGGACCGCGATCGCCCGGCCAGCCTGAGGTTAATCTTATCATAGTCTGTCTTGCGGCGGGTGTCAACACTCCTTGTACTCTATTCCAATGTATCGTCTTCTTCGCCGCTTGTCCCCGTGGATTCTTCGCTCCCAAGTTCGGGTATTTCCTTCTCGATTTCTTCTGGCTTCTGCCCTTTTTCGAGTCGTTCGACTACCTCATCGAACTCCGGCGGCACCTCTTCGCCAAGCTCCTGACTCATTTTACGCATGAAGCGCCCCATGGCGCGTGGGTCTTCCTCTAACCCTTCCAGGATATTGGGATCGGAGAACTCATCGGCGAGTGATTCAATCCGGTCTTCCTCAGATTTAGCAAGACGAACGCGCGGCAGCCTCCGGCGAACGCGGGAGCTTTGGCAGTGGGGGCATTGTACGCTTCGCGTGCCGTATTCTGCGTAGGACATATACATCTCAAAACGATGGTGACAGTCCAAGCAGAGATAATCGTACAGCGGCATAGTCTCCTCTCCAAAACAAGGATGATTACGCCCTTTGCATCTCATCGTCTGTGGATCTGAATTCACGAATCGTGCCGGTGACAATGAATATGGTGCGCTCGCAGATATTGGTGACACGATCGGCGACGCGCTCCAGGTTGTGCGCTGCCCAGAGCAGCCAATTCGCGCGCTGAATCGCGGCCGGGTCGCTGAGGACGAACGTCATGAGTTCTCGGTAAACCTGGTGGTACAGTTCGTCCACCTCGTCGTCCTCGGCGGGAATCGCGCGCGCCGTTTCCGCGTCTTCGCGGACGAAGGCATCGAGCGCGCGATGGAGCATGTCGGTCGCCTTCTGCGCCATGCGCGGAATGTCGATCAGCGGCTTGAGCAGTGGCTGATCGCCCAGGCGAATGTTAATGGTAGCGATTCCTTTGGCATAGTCGCCCATACGCTCTAGCTCGCCGGCGACCTCCAGGATCGAGGCCAGAAGGCGAAGATCGCGCGCCATGGGTTGCTGCGTAGCAATCAGAATCATGACCCGTTCTTCGATGGCGAAGCGCCTGGTGTTGATTTGGGCGTCTGTGTCGTAGATTCGGCGGGAGGCTTCGACATCGCGCTTCTTGAGCGCTTCAACCGAACCGAGAATAGCCTCTTCTACCATACTGCCCAGGACAACCAACTCATCTTTCAAGTGGCGGATATCTTCCTCGAACGTTTTACGCATGTGGTTTGCCTCCTTCATGTTTATTATACCTCTCGACGGTGAAAGACGGCTGTTTTCTGTGCTGTCTGGATAAACTTGCCGAGGAGGAGAGCTGTACTTACGCGAGTCGTCGGTAAACAGGCTATAATCTGACTCGGATCTCCGGAGGAACACGAGGAGCAGACAACATGCGTCTCGCACAACTTTTTGGTCAGACTCTACGTGAAGCGCCGGCAGAGGCGGAGACTGCCAGTCACCAACTGCTCCTGCGCGCCGGCTTTATCCGCCCGTTGGGGGTGGGGATTTTTGCTTTTCTCCCTCTCGGTCGACGCGTGATGCAAAAGATCGAAGTCCTCTTACGTGAGGAGATGAATAGGATTGGAGGTCAGGAAATCTCCATACCGGTCGTCTGCCATGCCGCAATCGGGAAGCAGAGTGGACGCCGGTATCAGGCCAGCGCAGAGATGGGGCGCTTTCGCGACAGAAGCGACCGCGATCTGGCGCTGGCGATGACTCACGAGGAGATGGTTGCGGTGTTAACGAGGCAGGAGATCCGTTCCTATAGGCAACTTCCGTGTGTCCTCTATCACATTCAAAAAGAGTGGCGTGACGATCCGCCTCCGCGCGCTGGCCTGATTCGAGTCCGCGAATTCGTCGTGAAGGACAGTTATAGCCTGGATGCCGACCGGGAAGGTCTGGAAGAACGCTACCGAGCCCATTATCAGGCCTACTTCAACCTCTTTCGTCGTTGCGGTTTGCCGGTCATCGCGGCCAAATCGAATATCGGGATAATGGAGGAAAATCGGGCGCATGAGTTTATCTACCTGACTCCCCTTGGCGAAGAAACGATCCTCCTTTGTGATTCCTGTGGTTATAAGGCAAACCGCCAAGCAGCGCGGTTCCGCAAGCCACTTGCACCTGCGGAAGAGTGGAAGTCTGTCCACAAGGTTCCTACGCCGGGTTGTAAGTCCATCGAAGACCTGGCGACTTTTCTTGGAACACCCAAATCGAAGACGGCCAAAGCGGTCTTTTTCGTTGCGACCGTTCTTGTGGGCGAAACGGTGGAACAGCGATTCGTGTTCGCACTCATCCGCGGCGACATGGAACTCAACGAGACCAAGCTGGCCAATGCCATTGGCGCACGCGATCTCCGACCAGCGACCGAGGAGGAGATTCTTGCGGTCGGCGCAATCCCGGGCTTTGCCTCGCCAATTGGATTACACCTACCGGAAGGCGCCTTGCCTGGGGTAAAGCGCGCCGGCCTACCGCTGCAGATCGTTGTAGACGACTCGATTCCGGTTTCTCCCAATCTAGCAGCCGGCGCCAACGAAGAGGGATATCATTTGCTTAACACGAACTACGGGCGTGATTATGGCGCAGATGTTGTCGCCGATATCGCTTTGGCGACCGAAGGATGCACTTGTGCGCAGTGTGATAGTCCACTGCGTGCAGAATGGGGGGTGGAGGTGGGTCACATCTGGCAACTTGGCGTGCGTGGTTCGCGGCGATTCGGTTGTACGTTTCTGGATCGGAATGGACAGAAAAAACCGGTCGTCATGGGTTCCTATGGGATTGACGTGAGCCGCTTGCTGGCATGCATTGCCGAGGAGCATCATGATGGGCATGGCCTCTGTTGGCCGGCGGCGGTTGCGCCCTATCTGGTGCACCTTGTTCTCTTGCGTGGCAAGGGAGCTTCCCAGGCAGAGGAGGTTGCCGAACGTCTCTATCGCGCTTTGAGAGATGCTGGCCTTGAAGCCCTGTATGACGATCGGGAAGAGAGTCCGGGCGTGAAGTTCCACGATGCGGATTTGATCGGCCTACCTGTCCGACTTACGGTGAGTGAACGCGCGCTGGCTCAAGGTGGCATCGAGATGAAGTTGCGTCGTCGCGCGGAGAAAAGATTGATACCGCTCGAATCGGTCGTCAACGAGGTCTACACCATCCTCGACTCTCTGCAATCGGAGATCGAGTCGCGGGTCGCGCCGGCGCCCTGTGAGGATTGAGGAAGGTTTTTTCTCGCGATGCCTGCTATCTCGCTTTCCCATCTTCGCACGCACACTGCCTATCTTGTGGATCAATTTGGCGCCCCGGCAAAGTTCGTCGCGGACTTGCGGGCGTTGCTGGAGTTCTATCAAGACCGCACTCGCCGGAGAACACAGATGGTGGTGCGGACGTCGTTGCCGGCCTTTAACACGCCTGGTCCTGTCTTGCGTCAGATTCTGATTGCGCTGACGCCGCCGGCCGAAGAACGCCCTCTGGAGGCAATAGCCGTAGTAGATGCACTCTGGCAAGCGGGTTTTCTGGAAACACGTGTGCTGGCGGCCATGCTGGTTGGACGTGTGCCGCCGGAAAGCGCAATGCCGCTGTATGGGAAGTTGGAGAACTGGCTGGAAGAATCGCGGGAACGGGAAATCCAGCGAGCGATCTTGCACGATTCCCTTGCCCGTGTGCGGCGCGAGCAACCGGCGGTATTGCTCCATCTGGTGGAGGCATGGCTGGAGTCTGCTTCTTTTCGCAGGCAGGTCTGGGGGATGCAGGCGCTTACCCCGTTGTTGGATGAGCCTGGGTTTGAGGACTTGCCGAGCGTGTTTCGGATTCTGCGCCCTGCCGTCCAGTCTGCCGGCCCGGCCACGCAGGTGGCGCTGGCGGATTGTCTGGAGGCGCTAGGGCGGATTTCTCCAGGGGAGACGTTCTATTTTCTGCGCCAGATATTGCTGGAAGACCCGCCTCCGATGATGGTACGCACGTTGCAGCGGATTCTTCCTACGCTACCGCCGTTGTTGCAAGAAAAGCTGCGCACCGAACTTCGCGTAGCCGGTAAAGGGCCAAGACAACAAACACCTGCCGGATAGGCCGGGCGTTTGCGTACCATTGTGTTGCCTTTCCTGATTGTGGTGGAGGATAGAACTTCAGACGACGCCTCGCGTTGGTTGCGGCTAAGGGATTGGTCAATCCTTCCATTGTCCTGGTCGAAGCGAGTGTTCCTGTAAGCATGGGGGGCAAATGGAGAAATGCGGTCATAGGCGGTCTGTATTTAATGGGCGCGGCGCCATAGAGACTGCCTTCTCTAATCTCACGCTTCACACTCCCTAATAACACATATCGCAGTCAGCAGCAAGGCAGTCTCTTGGTGTATCAAGGCGAGGACACTGTTGCCGGAAATCCTCGCTTCCATCTCGGCAGCATACCACGCTCGGCCTATGACCGTCTTGGCGAAGACATGCGGCGACTTAACGGTTGACGCTACCGCAATTATGTTCTGCAGCGACCCGTATCTGCCCAACGGGGAATGGTTAGCAGGCGTTAGGGAATAGGAAGGGGAAGAATGTGCACCAGAGTCTGAGCTGGTCAATGAGGAATAGGGCGCCGGCGCAGGAGCAGATCAGCGCGACGAGCACGAGGAGGATAATGAGCCAGGCTTTGCTTTTCTTCTTGGGTTCTGCGGCAATTTCGGGCCCAGCTGGCACCTGACCGGCGTAGGCAGGGGCGGGACCGGGCGCGACCGGCGGCGGGACGGCCACAGCAACCGGCTTTGCCCCGCGTCCGGATGGGGCAACCATCGTCGCGTTTGGGTCAAAGGCGGCTTCGTAGGTTAGCACTACGTTCTCGCCCAGAGCAACTAATTCCCCAGCCGAGAGGGGGTGTTCGCCGGTCACACGTTGCCCGTTGACGAACGTGCCGTTGGTTGACCCCAGGTCTTGCAGGAGATAGCCTGTCCCGCTCAGAGTTAAGCGGGCGTGCTGGCGCGAGACCTGAGCGTCGTTGATGCAAATTGTGCAGGTAGGATCGCGACCGATAATAATTTCGGCGCCTTCCAACGGAAAAGCCTTGCCCGGCGTCGGGCCAGCGCGCATAACAAATTGGAATAACGAGGTCATAGTTTCCTCCGAATTGGAACTGAACTGTTTCTTAATGTACAGGGTTTGGCCGAAAAAGTCAATCGCCGAAGACGCGACGATAGAGATCGGACTCGAGCAATCCGTGTGGATCGCATCGCCTTTTTAGAGCGCGGAATTGCGCGACGGTCTCTTCGCCTAGAAAACGACGAGCAGTATCAAGGGTGGTTTCGCTATTCTTGGCAAAGTAGAAGCGCCCGCCGGCCTCCAGTGTGATACGGTCGAAATCGCTCAACATTTGACGCAACGAAGCGCGGTTGGACGCGGTGACTTTGAAGTCCAGCGCCAGCGAGAAGCCGTTTACGGCATGGGTGAGCAGGAAATCATCGGGACGGTGGCGTTTGGTCACGCCGAGATATGCCGGCAGTGAGCGGCGTTGCGAAAGGCGCAACATTTCTCCGAATGCTTCCAACGCCGTATCGGAAGGCAGGAAAGATTGATATTGAATCAACCCGTGCCGGCCATACGCCAGTTCCCAATTGGGGATGTAATCGAGGAGGAAGTGAAAGGCCGCGTGGGGTTGACGGTACGTTTTGGCGCGCGTGGCGAGCAGGTATTTGGCCGTATTGATCAGCGCGACGCCGATGTTGTTCATGAACGGTTTCATGAAATGATATAGAATACTTTTGGGGACGACGCCGAAGAATGTGGAAGGCAGGGTTTGATAATCCACACGACAGGTGCGCCGCGCTTGAGGATCTTCGCCTTCGGCGAGGTAGTCGGCGGTATGAATCTGGCCGCGTCCCAGGCTGTGACCGCCGGCGGTAGCGTCCAACCAACCGACGGTGTAATTGTGTTGAGAGGCGTTTTCGGCAATAGCCTCGAGGTGGGTGGCCAGATTAGGTACGCTCCAGGCACGCACGTGCAGTAGACCGGAGTGTACCTTCTTCATGCGCAGGGTGATGGAGGTAAAAACGCCCAAGATCCCCAGGCCGCCGATCATGGCGCGGAATAGGTCGGCGTTGCGGCTTGGCGAACAGGTCACCTCGGCGCCGCTTGGCAGAAGAGCGGTAAATTCCAGGACGTGTTCGCCAATCGGGCCGGCGCGAGAATTGTTCTTGCCGTGGATGTTCATGGCAAGGCACCCGCCAAGCGTGGTCGTCATGGTGCCGGAGACGACCGGTGGCCACCAGCCATCGGGAAGCGTACGTTGCCAAATTTGTTGCAACGTGACGCCGGGTTCGGCGAGCAAGACGCCGTTCTCTGCGTCCCAAGCGAGGATGCGGTTCATCCGTTGCAAGTTGAGCACAATGCCGCCGCCGTTGAGGGCCGCGTCGTTGTAGCTGCGCCCTGCGCCGCGCAAGGTGATGGTCAAGCCAAGTTTCTTTGCCAGTTGGAAAATCTCCTCGATCTCATCGGTAGTTTGGGGGTAGAGGAGATAGGAACCCGCGCTCAAGGACCGCCCGAAGTTTTGTAAGCGGGAAAAGGTCGTAAAAGGGATGCTCATCTGTCCGTTTTAGAAGTTCAGTCGTCGAAAGAGGAAAGAGGGGATGTGGCGGACCAGCCACATCAGCAACGCCCAGCGCGCCGGCACATAGACGATTTGTTTTCGGCGGCGAACGGCGCGATAAATCGCATGCGCTGCTTGCTCTGGCGAAATCATCCAGAATGTGCGCGGGGAATGCCGCAGCATATCGGTCTGCACGAAGCCAGGTTTGACGGTCAGGACGTGGACTCCGCGCCGGCTAAGGCGGTTCCGTAGCGACTCTAGGTAAGTGTGCAAGGCAGCCTTCGAGGCGTTGTAGGCCGGCGCGCCGACTCGGCCGCGATCGCCGGCTACGGAACCGATACCCACGATAGTTCCTCGCCCCATTCCCTGGAAGACCGCCGCGACCGGGTTGAGCCAAGCTAAGGCGCCCAGGTAGTTTACGGCAGTCATCGCAGCGTCCTTCTCGAAGTCGAACTCATCACGTCCCACGGGGATAAGCAAGCCGGCTACGTAGAGGCACAGGTCTAGGCCGCCTAAGTCGGCCAAAATGCGCCGGAACAGAGCAGGCGTCTCTTCGACTCGTGTGACATCGTGTGGGTAGATGAGGGCGCGCGTTTCGCCGGCGATGGCGTTGATTTCCGCGCGCAGGTCGGCCAGGCGTTCCGCGCGTCGCGCCACCAAAGCGAGCGTGTATCCTTCCTGTGCAAGTAGGCGGGCCAACGCTGCGCCGATTCCGCTGGATGCGCCGATGATTAACGCCCGCTGGCGCGGTTGAAGCGCAGTCGGGCGAGGGGGGAGAGAAGAATCGTGCCTCATCGCGTGTATTGCTCCGTAACGATTATAATCGCAAAGAAGATGGACGGCAAAATATGGTTGAGGGACGTGAGACGAAGAACTGCATAGAGCGGGAAGGACATGCTGTGTTTTGCCGACAGGCGGCTTGGACGCGCCCCCTGCGCGCCTATCTCTTGGAACGTGTTGGCGTTGGGAGAGCGCGGCGGGTGCTGGAGGTTGGTTGTGGCACAGGGGCTGTGTTGACCGATTTCCCTGCTCCGACAGCCGCGCATGGCTTGGATATTCGCCTGGACTATCTGGCGCAAGCGCGGCGCTATGTTCCCGCGGCGCAGTTGACATGTGGCGACGCCCAGGCTTTGCCGTATGCCCCAGGCGTCTTTGATGTGGTCTTCTGTCATTACCTGTTGCTGTGGGTTGCGAAGCCGCTCGCCGCGCTGCTCGAGATGAAACGCGTGACGCGTCCTGGGGGGTATGTGATGGCTTTAGCGGAACCGGATTATGCGCGTCGTTTGGACCGTCCATGGTATCTTGCTTCATTAGGCTATTGGCAACGGCGGGCATTGCAGCGTCGCGGCGCGGATACCGAGCTAGGGGCGCGCCTGGCGGTTCTTTTCGCTCGGGCCGGTCTGTACGTGGTGGAGGCCGGAATCTTGCGCCCGCCCGAACATTCCGTGTTAGCGGATGAGGCTCGACAAGAATGGGCTGTTTTGGAAAACGATTTGACCGGATACTTGCCGGCCTGGTTCTTGCGGGGGATGAAGCTCCTGGATGAGCACGCTTGCAGGCGCGGCAAGCGTGTTCTCTTTGTGCCGACGCACTTTGCCCTTGGGCAGCTCCCCTGATGGTATAATGGTCATAGAGGTAGAGTTGTCGGACCTGTTGCGGAGCGAACAACCAATGGATGCCGAAACCATTCCCACCCAGGAACGGTCGCAGCCGGTGAGCTGGAAGCGTTTTCTGCTAGAGACGCTGGAAACATTGATTCTGGCGGTCGTTATCTTCATGACAATCAACTTGATTTCGGTGCGGGTGCGTGTTGATGGCTTCTCGATGCAGCCTACCCTGGAAGACGGCAATTACGTTTTAGTGAATCGTCTGGCGTACCTGTGGAGCGAGCCACGACGAGGCGATGTGATTGTATTTCGCCCGCCGATGTACCCCGAAGAGAACTTTTGGGAACGGGCAATCGGTTTTCCGGCTGTCGAGGAGCGGTATCAGGATTATATCAAGCGCGTGATTGGCTTGCCGGACGAACGAGTGAAAATAGAGGGGGGAGTGGTTTACGTTAACGGCATATCGCTGAGCGAACCGTATCTGAAATTCAAGCCTTCGTATACAGGGGAGTGGGAAGTCCCCTCCGATACACTCTTCGTGTTGGGCGATAACCGTAATCATTCCTCCGATTCGCATGCCTGGGGTTTTGTACCTCTCAAGAATGTCATTGGCAGAGCGGAGTTGGTGTATTGGCCGATTCCGCAATTGTCGCTCTTGAGTCGAGACCGACCTGTCCTTGCTGCGCCATGAGCATGACTTTGCAAGAGATTCTTTCGCTGGCGGAATCCTATGAGCAGGAGTTACCCCCTCGCCTGCAATGCCCGACCGCGCCGCGGGGAGTGGAACTGGCGCGCTGGATGGACTTAACCTTGCTCAAACCCGAGGCCACAGCAGAGCAGATCAAGGCGTTATGCGCAGAGGCCGCGCGTTACCATTTTGCGACCGTGTGCGTCAATCCTTTGTATGTATCGCTGGCGCGCAGTCTCTTGTCGAGTAGTGAGGTTGGCGTGTGCTCGGTAGTGGCTTTTCCGTTGGGCGCGACGTTGCCTGAACTTAAAGCACGAGAGACCCAGACGGTCATTGAATTAGGAGCCGGCGAAGTGGATATGGTGATCAACCTAGGGGCACTGAAAGGCGGCGATTATGCCCTGGTGTTGAACGATATTCTGGCCGTGACGGAGGAGGCGCACGCGCGAGGCGCCAAAGTAAAAGTGATTCTTGAAACGGCGCTGCTCAGCCGTTATGAGAAGATCCTTGCCGGCCTTCTGGCGCGCGCTGCGGGTGCGGATTTCGTCAAGACCTCGACTGGCTTTGGGCCAGCCGGAGCGACGGCAGAGGATGTTGCTTTACTGCACTGTGTTGTGGGCGAATCGCTGGGTGTTAAAGCGGCGGGTGGAATCCGGACGTTGCGCGACGCGTTGACTATGATTGCATCGGGGGCAAACCGCCTGGGCGTCAGTGCAGGTGTGGACATTCTTCGGGAAGCGATGTTGCCGGGAGATGAGTCATGAGCGAAGAGTTTCGTGAGGCCTCTCGTCCTTGTAATGACTGTGCGGCCGGAGTGATGCGGTTGCGCTTCGTGACCTATTTCACCTGGTTGGACGGAGAATTGGTCACCGTGCCGAATTTTCCGGCCTGGGTGTGCGATGTGTGTGGACGGCGTGAATACGATAGCCGTGCCGTATCCTGGCTTTCCATTTTGCTTAATCCCGATGCGGGCCGCCCGCCTTCGGTCCGCAGACGGGGCACGCCGCCAACGGAACCGCCGTCAACGGCGCGCCCGGCGGTCAAATAGAGAGCGGGAAGGATACCCGGATATGCCGGAAGTTACCTCCTCCACCAAACGCCTGGTGACCGCTGATTTCCTCACGCCTAGTTACCGTATCGTCGGGAAGATCATGGTGCCTCCAAGCGGTGTCATGGGGTTAATGAACGATACTACCAGCTCCTTCATGGAGGTCATGGAAGCGAAACTGGCTCGGCTGCACATGCCCAGCAAGTTGGTTGGCGACTATGCTGTCATGGATCTGGTCAAACCGAGCGTCTTTGCGGTCTGCCTGACGAGGCGGGAAGATTTAGGGCCGCAAGCTATTGCACGAGGTGGCTATCAGAGCGTGAACCATTACCCGATTCGAGTCGTAACGCCTGTCTATGAGTTGGAGGGCACGCTGGAGTGGGCCGGACGGTTTGACTTTTCCACGATTATGGTAGAGGGAATCCGCGACTTCGTGCCGCTGTATGATGCGCTGCTCACTGCCAGTCTGATCCCCTTGCTCAAAATTGAGAGTCCGGTGATTCTGTTTAACCGCAAGCATGTGGATTTGCTGGCGCAAATTCAGAAGAAGTCCCCTTGAGTTGCTTGACCACGTCCGGCGGAAATGGTAAAATCCAGCCCGCTTTGCCGTTTCTTAGGCTAGCGACTTTGCGCCCCCATCGTCTAGAGGACTAGGACGCGGCCCTTTCAAGGCCAAAACTGGAGTTCGAATCTCCATGGGGGCACAAGTTATTTTAAACTTTACAGTAAAGGAGCGTTAAGCATGGGAAACGGAAGCGATACAAGCCCGCTGGTGGTGATTCTGATGGGTTCCAAAGCAGATAGGGAACATAGTCAGAAGATTGCCCAGGCTTGTCAGGAGTATGGTCTGGAGACCATCTTGCGTATTGGTTCCGCGCATAAGACCCCGGAGCATGTTCTCCAAATGTTGCGTGAGTATGAAGCAGATCCGCGTCCGAAAGTGTACGTGACGGTTGCCGGACGAAGCAACGCTCTGAGCGGTTTCGTGGATGCAGCAGTGAGTGCGCCGGTGATTGCCTGCCCGCCATCTGCGGAGGCCTTCGGCGGCGCTGATGTCTTTTCGTCGTTGCGCATGCCTTCCGGTGTGGCACCGGCTGTTGTGCTCGAGCCGGCGAACGCCGCGCTGTTGGCGGCCAAAATGCTCGGTCTGGTGGAGGAAGATGTGCGCGCCGCCGTGCAATCTTTTCAGGAAAAGCAAAGAAACGGTATCATCGAGAGCGACAGCACACTAGGGTAGAGTGGTGTGAATGAACGTTGACGAGTCGCCGAGAGAGGCGTGTGGCATTATCGGCGTCTTTGCCCCGAACGAGGATGTGGCGACCATGGCCTTCTTTGGCCTGTTTGCGCTACAACACCGTGGTCAGGAGGCAGCCGGCATCGCTGTCTCCGACGGTGTGACCATGCGCGTGCACAAGGATGTTGGGCTCATTTCGCAAGTCTTCAATCAAGCAAATCTCTCGGCATTGCAGGGACATTACGCAATTGGGCATACACGCTATTCGACGACTGGGTCGCCCTCCATTCGCAACGTGCAGCCGTTTGTGGTGGAGACGTTGCATGGCCCTTTAGCGTTGGGGCATAATGGCAACCTCGTTAACTCGGCTCTATTGCGGCAACGTTTGTTGGAGGAGGGGGTAGGACTTTCTGCATCATCGGATAGCGAAGTGATGACCATGATGCTGGCGCGAGCGCGCGGCAAGACCTGGGAGGAACGCCTTAAGGTTTGCATGGCAGAATGGCACGGCGCATATTCTATTGTCTTATTGACGCGCGATGGCGTCTACGCGGCGCGCGATCCATGGGGTTTTCGCCCCTTGAGTGTTGGGCTTCTTCCCAGCGGCGGTTACGCGGCGGCTTCTGAGACCGGCGCGCTACGTACGTTAGGCTGCCGCGCGATCCGTGAAGTAAAACCGGGCGAAATCGTCTCGCTGCGTGAGGGCGCTTTGGTTGTGACTCAGGCTCTTGAGCCCAAGAAGCCGTTGGCGCTGTGTGTCTTCGAGATGATTTATTTTGCTCGGCCGGATGCAGTTTGGGATGGACGCAGTGTCCATCAAGTGCGCCAATACCTGGGCCGTGAGCTGGCGCGTGAGCAACCAGTCGAAGCCGATGTCGTTATTCCGGTGCCAGATTCGTCTATCCCTGCGGCAATCGGCTACGCGACCGAGTCCGGCCTTCCGTACAACGATGGGTTTATCAAGAATCGCTATGTTGGACGTACATTTATCGAACCGACCGATTCCCTGCGTAAGCGCGGCGTGGCATTGAAAATCAACGTCATCAATGAAAATGTGCTTGGCAAACGTGTCATCATGATTGATGACTCCATCGTGCGAGGGAATACGATTGGCCCGATCGTGCGCTTGCTGCGCGAGGCGGGGGCGGAGGAGGTCCATGTGCGCATTACGTGCCCGCCGATTATCAGCCCCTGTTATATGGGAATCGATATGGGCACGCATGAGGAGTTGATCGCATACAAGCGCTCTGTGGAAGAGATTCGTCGGTTTATTGGAGCCGATAGCCTGTACTACCTTTCATTGGAGGGGATGATGCGAGCAGTTGGACGCACGGAGGGATATTGCCAAGCGTGCTTTACCGGTCGCTATCCCCTGGATGTGGACATGGCCTCGGTCAAGACCGGCTTCGAGCAAGCAGTACGATGAAACGGGCAGGCCTCTCGTGGAAACGAGAGGCCTGCTTTGCCTGACAACGACTCGCAATCGCTCAGGTTCGGGGAAGGATGGAGTGGCGCCGCAGTAGGCGGGCAAGTAGGACGCCTACCGTACCCATCAAAAGAGCGCCGACAAGAATCACCAGCAAGAAAAACGTCATCCCGTTTGCCTTACCGACGATGGGACGCGGGGGCATCACCTGTATCTTGCGTCCAAGGCCGCGCACGAAGCGCGGGGGCGGCGCGACGCGCTGGAAAGCCCTTTGCAAGACATGTTCGAGGGAGGAAAGCGAGTGTTCGGGTGTTTTCATACTTACTCTTTGCTCGGGTAAGCAATGAGTCCTGCCGTCCCTGGTCCGAGATTCGCGGCAATGCCGATGGAAAGTTCTGTAATGATAAGGTCGGCGATGTTAAACAACGCTTCTGCTTTCTCTTTTAACACCTCAGCAGCCTCCTTGTCGCGCGCGTGGACGATTGCCATATGGACGCGCTGCTGCCCAAAATGTTGGTGCAGGATTTCAACCAATCGCTCCAGCGCCCGATTGCGGGTGCGGACACGTTCGGTCATTTCCAGCACGCCTTCGCGCAGGGTAATAATGGGCTTGACGTTTAACAGGGAGGCAAGCGCGGCTTGAATGGTGTTCACTCTTCCACTCATGCGCGCGTAATCCAACGTGTTGAGGGTCAAAGCGATCCGCACTGTTCGGCGAATCTCATCCAGCCGGGCGAGGATTTGCTGCAAGGAGGCTTTGGCGCGCTCCATTAACCGCGCCTCTCGGCACATCATCCCTACTGCCGCTGAACCACAGAGCGAATCGAAAGGAATGATGTTGAACTTGCCTGCCAGTTCGCGTGCTGCCGCGACGGCCGATTCGAACGTACCAGAGAGTTTGCTGGTGACATGGATGGATAGGATGGTATGACCGGCTTGCGCGATTCGCTGGTAGAACTGGGAAAATTGAAAAGGGGTTGGCTGGGATGTCTTGGGAATCGTCCCGCTCTCCTCTACGAGGTGGTAGAAACCCTCGTTGGAAAGATCCACGCCTTTCAGATAGGTGCGCTCGCCGAAATGGATATTGACCGGGATGACCTCAATGCCAAATTCCTTTATCCATTCAGGGGGCATGTCGGCCGCGCTGTCGGTAACAATATGCAACATGTTTATTCTCCTTCTGAAAGACCGAAGCCGTCGCTTGCTTTCCGCAATGCGAGCAAGGTGCGGTGGTAGAGGCTTTTTATTGCACCCTCGCTGCGACCCATGATTTGCGCGATTTCCGCATTGGAGAGGTTCTCCACGAACTTCAAAATCAGGAGATGTTGACGTTCGGGAGGCAGGCGACGGATTAATTTAAGCAACTCTTCGCGTTCTTGATTCTGAATCAAACGCGATTCGGGCGCCTCGCCTTTGTAGTAGGCATCCGGTGCGTCGGCGAGCGGGATTTCCGGGTGGCGGCTTTGGTCGCGATGCCAGTTTGCGACCAAGTTGTGCGCGATGCGATACAGCCAGGCGGAAAAAGGTAAGCCGCGATGATCGTAGCGATGAATGTGATTCAAAGCACGGTAGAAAACACGCGCCGTCAAGTCTTCGGCGTCGTGGACGTTCCCAGTACGATAGTAAACATAGTTAAAGATCCGCTCTACGTATTTCTCGTAGAGGGCGCCAAAAGCCTCCCGGTCTCCCTGTGAGGCGCGTGCCAGCAATTCTTCTTCGGTGCAGTTTTCGGGCAACTTGACTCACCAGACCGGTGGGATTTTTTAATAGAAACCCCACCAAACGCCAAAAGTTTCGTGCTTGCTCTTCTGCCTGTTCGTGCAGAGGACAATCTCTGCGCTCTAGTGGAAGGGGCGCCTGCAGGATAGATGGCAGTCGGGGAGCAGAGCAGAAGTGATGCAGCGCGAACTTTAACCCGCCCCTTATTCTCTTCGCGATGTGCTTGTAGGCGGCGAGGAGCAACGCTGAACGCTTCTTACTTTACCCTCAGCAAGCGGCTGTGTCAAGGGAAGACTCCAAAACCAACATGATAAGGATTCATGCCGTGATAGAAGAGGCAGAGAAATGCCGGGATTCGTGGCCGGATGGATTTCTACCGTGTCGCCGGGTCACAAGGTGTTTACGGGTTCGATAGGTTTTGTTTCCGGGATTGAGAACACACAACCTGGTACACCTGTCAGAGAGCGTTTTCGGCAAGCCGGATGATTGCCCAGTCTAGGCCGGGGTGGGCGGCTGTTCTCTTTAGACAGTTGTGCTACAATACAAATTCCAGATAGCGGCCAAATGTAAGTTGCTCGTTTACAAACATTCCATCACTCTGAGACCACACCAAATTTCAATTTCACATTGAGCGAGGCTCATGTGAGGATACTTTATAACGCTTTGATTTACACGCTTCATCCCCAACGTCCGCGGGCCTCGGTGTTGGTCATGGATGGGGATCGTATTGTGGCAGTAGGAGGGGAGGAACTTTTGGCAGGAGGCGTGGAGGCCGAGAGGCAAGATATGGGCGGGCGAATGATCCTACCTGGCTTGATGGATTCCCATTTTCATCTGCAACAGTACGCTTTACGCTTGCAATGGATGGATTGCGCGACAGCGACAAAGGAAGAATGTCTGCGTCGGGTAGAGGCTCGTGCCCGCCGCCTCTTGCCGGGCGAATGGCTGTTGGGACATGGATGGGACCAACATGTTTGGCGAGATGCAGGGGGGGAGCGTTGGCCGACGGCGGCCGATTTAGATCAGGTTTCTCCGGCTAATCCCGTATACCTGACGGCCAGATCGTTGCATGCGGCCTGGGTGAATACACTGGCATTGCGCAGGGCCAAGATTCATTCCTCTACCCCCGACCCCCCAAGAGGCTGTATTCAAAGGGATGAACGAGGGCATCCCAGCGGTATCTTACTGGAGAGCGCCATGCATCTGGTGGAGGCTGCTATTCCGCCTCCATCTGCCGACGCGCTGGCCGATTCGATTCGCAAGGCCTTGCCTTCGCTATGGCGACTTGGCCTGACGGGAGTCCATGACTTTGATTCCGCGCTTTGTTTCCGTGCGTTGCAAATTCTTCAGCGACGTGGCGAGTTGCAGTTGCGTGTGCTTAAGGCGATTCCGTTCCAGGACTTAGAAGATGTCTTGCTTTGTCGTTTGCGTGAGGGCATGGGAGATGATTTCTTGCGGGTGGGGCCGGTGAAACTCTTTGCCGATGGCGCGCTGGGTGCTCACACAGCCGCTCTGCTCGATTCCTATGTTGACGAGCCGCAGAATCGTGGTATCCTATTCTTGAAAGCGGATGACCTTTTCGAGTGTGGTGTGCGGGCAGCCCAAGGCGGTTTCAGCTTGGCTATCCATGCGATTGGGGATGCCGCGAACCGTCTCGTGTTAGATGGATTGACACTGCTGCGCACGTATGAACGTGAACATCGTTTGCCGGCGCGCCGTCATCGCATAGAACATGTCCAATTGATCCATCCTGTGGATGTGCCGCGCCTGGCGGAACTTGGACTGACTGCTTCCATGCAGCCGGCCCATGTCTTGTCGGATATGACGATGGCCATCCAACTCCTGGGAGAACATCCACGAAAGGCATATGGCTGGCGAACCTTGCTGCGTTCTGGAGCGAAATTGGCGTTTGGCTCTGATGCGCCAGCGGATTCGCCGAATCCGTTTTTGGGGTTGTATGCCTCTGTTACGCGTCGCCGTTTCGATGGATTTCCAGCCGCGGAGGGCTGGCATCCGGAGGAGCGTCTGACCTTGATGGAAGCGCTGACAGCCTACACACAAGGATCGGCCTACGCGGCTGGTTGGGAAGACCGGCTAGGGAAACTTGCGCCGGGCCGTCTGGCCGACTTGATTGTCCTAGATACAGATCCCTTTGCTTGCCCACCGGAGGCTCTTGCTGCGCTGCAGCCGTCTGCTGCTATGGTTGGCGGCGCATGGGTATGGGAGAGGTAATATGGCTGCTCAATTGCTCAAACCGGAGATGCTGGTGCCGCGCTTGGGGGAATACTTGGTCGCTCAAGGTCGCATTAGTGAGATGGATTTGCGTCGTGCGCTTGAATATCAGAAAGCCTGTCATAAGGAAAACCAGCCCTGTTTGTTGGGGGATGCATTGGTAGAACTTGGCCTGTTGACGCGCGCCGATATCGATCAGGCGATTACGGAGCAGATTATTCAACTGCGTTCTGCGTTGGAGGAAGCGAACCGTTATCTGGAAAGGCGTGTGCAGGAGCGTACGGTCGAATTACAAGAGGCGCTGCGCAAATTGACAGAACTCAATCAATTAAAGGCAAATTTTATTGCCAACATTTCGCATGAATTGCGCACCCCGATGACGCATATTAAGGGGTATCTTGAATTGCTGGTGAGCGAGGCGCTGGGACCGCTTAATGAGGAGCAGAAAAAGGCCGCGCAAGTTAGTCAACGCGCCGCGGCTCGCCTGGAAGGTCTCATTGAGAGCCTCATCCTGTTCTCGCTTGCTGCGCGCGGCGAGATGACCCTGAAACTTGCGCCTGTCTATTTGAATTACGTGGTAGCCGATGTGGTGGACTATACCCGCTCGAAGGCGGCGGATCGTCAAGTCAAAGTCAACGTGGAGGTTCCGCCCGATGTGCCGCCCGTTCTTGCGGATGAGGAGAAGATCACATGGGCCATTCTGCAGCTGGTAGACAATGCTATCAAATTTACGCCGGCCGATGGCCAGGTGACGTTGGCGATTCGACCAGAAAGCGGCGGTTTGGTGATAGTGGAGATCAGGGATACCGGAATTGGCATTTCCCCCGACCGTATTGGAGAGATCTTTGAGCCTTTCCATCAGCTGGATAGTTCCCCGACTCGCCGTTACGGAGGCGCCGGGCTTGGATTAGCGTTGGTCAAGGAGATCTTGAACGCGCATGGTTCGATGATCGAGGTCGAGTCCGAACCTGGCAAGGGATCAACATTCCGCTTTCCGCTGGTCGAAGCGGAGAAACCGGAGGAAGCACTGCGTCGACAGGAAATGTATTTATAGTCGGCAACAGGAGGTTGCCTTGCATGGGCGATACTTGGTCTGATTTTTTCGTTGCACTCCTTCGCGCTCTGGATGGCGGCGCAGATTGGAAGAAAAGCCTGGATACGCTGTTTAGTGCTCTGCGCCAGCGTTTTGTTTTTGATAACGTGGTCATTTACAAGGCGGAAGCGGAAAGCAACTTGCCGGAGGCGATTTACGCTCGCGCTCTGGGTCGAGGGCGGGGCGCGGAAGCGGAAGCGTCCTGGGGCGAAAGTATCGCCAATGTTGTCTTGAGCGAACAGCGAATCCTTCACCTGGCGCCTCCTTCGCCATCTAGCGAGAATCGTCTGGCGAATCCCCACTTGCTGGGTTTACCGTTGCGATTGGCACAGGGGCAGGGAGCGCTAGTTTTTGTTCGTTTTGGCGGGCCGCCGTATGTGGAAGAGCAGATTCACCTGGCTTCGCTGGCGGCAGTAGAGGTAGCGCATATTCTTGACCGACATGTTCTTATGGAGACGCTGGCGCAATTGGAGACAGCGCGCCATCGTGCGCAGTTGCAGGATGATTTTCTAGCAGCGATTTCGCACGATATTCACACACCGTTGGGGTTTATCAAGGGCTACACCACCTCGCTCTTGCGTGCCGATGCTCAGTGGGATGAAGATACTCAGCGTGAGTTCCTGATGATTGTTGATGAGGAAGCAGACCGGCTAGTGCGTATCCTCGATCGTCTACTGGATTCTGCCCGCTTACAACAAGGCATGTTGCCAATGGACTTTCAACCGGTGCGCTTGGAGGCTCTGATCCGCGACGTGGCACTGCGTATGCAAACGCGGGTCCCCGCGCTGCGTATCACCCTGGATCTGGCGGAGGCGCCGCCGATTCAGGCGGATTCTGTGCGACTTGGTCAGGTCTTGGAAAATCTGTTTGACAACGCGTTGAAACATGCTCCTGGCTCGCCGGTGAAGGTTATCCTGCAAGTTTTCCCTGATCGTCAAACGATTATCTTTGCGGATGAAGGGCCTGGGATTTCACCCCAGCATTTGCCTTTTCTCTTCGAGCGCTTCTACCGTGTGCCGGGCGAGTCGGCTGCACGGGGCACAGGCTTAGGATTGTTTATCTGCCGAGAAATTGTGCGTGCGCATGGCGGTCAGATTTCCGTAGAGACCAGTCCCGGCAAAGGTACGGCGTTCCGGATTGATTTGCCTGCCAAGTTCCCTGCTCGGCAGCTCGCGTAACCGGCCACCCTCTCCAGGAGGTGCTATGGACGTCGAAGGACGGGTTGAGCACTCTGTTCCGCGTATTCTGATTGTGGATGACGAGCCGCGTTACCTTCGTTTACTGGAGGCCAATTTGCGCCTCGAAGGTTATGAGGTCATTACGGCGCGAGATGGAGTAGAGGCATTGGAAGCATTCTCGATGCAATCGGTGGATTTGATATTGCTGGATATCTTATTGCCTCGCCTAGATGGTTTCTCGGTCTGTCAGCGTATTCGCCAGTTCTCCGGTGTGCCGATTATTATGTTGACAGCCAGAGGAGAGGAACGCGATCGTGTGCGTGGCCTGGATGTGGGGGCAGACGACTACCTTGTCAAGCCGTTCTCTGTGATGGAATTGCTGGCCCGAGTGCGAGCGGTCTTGCGGCGCGCACAGACACGACCGGGTAGATATGAAAGTATATTTGTTCACGGTAACTTAAAGGTTGATTATGCGCGCGCAGAGGTCTATCGTGATCATCAGCCGGTCTATCTTTCTGCTACAGAGTATCGCCTTTTACTTCAGTTTACCCACAATGTGGGTCGCATTCTGAGCGCGGAGGATTTGCTGACAAGCGTCTGGGGGCCGGAGTACCGTTCGGACAAAGAAATTCTTTGGGTCACCATTGCGCGTTTGCGCCAGAAAATAGAAGATGACCCTCATGATCCACGCCACATTGCGACCCGCCCCGGCCTGGGATATTTCATGCCGCCTCTGGAAGAGTAGCCCATGAACGGAACTCCTACGATTCTGGTAATTGACCCGGACGCAGCAAGCCGAAATTATCTGGCAACTCTCCTGAAAAAAGCGCGTTATAACGTGCTGACCGCCTCGCTGGGTAAAGAGGGGTTAGTGCTGGCCTGGCAGCATTTGCCGCAGTTGATTATTCTGGATCCGTCCTTGCCGGATGCGCCGGCGGTTGGTCTGGTGGCGCGCCTGCGCCAAGATCGCCGCACGGCAAATGTGCCATGTATTGCATTTAGTAGCGCGGCGCGGCCGGGTGAAATGAACGCCCTGCTCGCTGCCGGTTGTAACGAGTACATCCTGAAATCGAGCGAGGCTGTGGCAAAATTGATGGAGATGATTCCGCACTTGGTCGGCCGCGCTTCTATTCACAAGAAGGGGGGAATGCTGGTTGTCTTTCTTAGCGCCAAGGGAGGAACGGGGACGTCTTCTCTGTGCGCCAATCTGGCAATGTGTACGGCAACGTGCAAGGAGGACGAAGAAAGGGGAGAAGCCAAGCCGGAGCGAAGAGTCGCCGTTGTGGATCTCGTGCTTCCCATCGGGTCCATCGCACAGATCGTTGGCTATACCGCAACAGAGCCGTTTGACATTGTCAAAGTAGCGGCGATGAGCGCAGAGTACACTACGCCTCTCTATTTCCAGGAAAATCTGCCTCATCAATCGGCCTGGCATTTTCGCCTCTTGCCTGGTTCTCCCGACCCGGAAAGCGCCAATCAACTGCAAGTTGGTCGTATCCCGGAAATCATTAGCGCGATTCAAGATGTCTACGATGTTGTCTTTGTAGATTTAGGCCGTTCTCTCTCGCGTATCAGCATTCCTATTCTTCGGCGGGCAGATGTGATTGCGCTGGTGCTCGGCCCAGATTTCAGCACCGTCCATCTGACCAAAATCGTCTGGGATTACTTGCGCGCGCAGGGAGTGGAGGCTGAGCGACTCTATCCAATCCTCAATCGCGCCGTTGGTCTGGAGGGAATGACCAAAGCGGAGATCGATCAAGAGCTGGGTTGCGAGATCGGGGTGACGATCCCTTATCTTAGCGGTAATATGACGTTAGCGAACAATCGTCACGAGCCGTTCATTACTAAATTTCCGACCGACTCGGCCGTGCTTTCTTTTCAACAGGCCTCTCGCTCAATCCTCAAACTGACGCAACGTCTGCGCAGTAAATGAAAGACGATCGTCCTCCAGTTCATGGCGGCGTCACAATGCTCAGAAGTCGCTTGGCGTTCCTGGTTGAGGAATGGCGCGCCAGTCGTAGGGGGTCACCTGATACACAAAATAGTTTAACCAGTTGGCGAATAACAAGTGCGCGTGACTGCGCCAGCGAACGACGGGTGTTTTGCTGGGATCGTCATCTGGATAGTAATTAATGGGGATATGGATTGGCAACCCTTTGCCGACGTCGCGGTCATACTCACTTTTCAGGGTGAGCGGATCGTACTCCGAATGTCCGGTGACATACACGCGCCGGCCATCGCGGGAAACCACAATGTATACGCCGGCCTCGTCCGATTCGGCCAGGATTTGCAGTTCTGACACGCGTTCAATGTCTGTGCGGCGGATTTCTGTGTGTCGCGAGTGGGGGGCGAGAAAGATGTCGTCGAAGCCGCGCAGAAGTTTATGGCGCGGATCAAGGACGCGATGCGGAAAGACGCCGAACATCTTACGCGGCAGGGGATATTTGGGAATGCCGTAGCGGTGGTATAGCCCTGCCTGCGCGCCCCAGCAAATGTAGAACGTAGAAAAGACATTTGTCTCCGACCAATCCATGATAGCCTGTAATTCGGGCCAGTAGTCTACTTCCTCAAAGGGCAGGTGTTCGACCGGGGCGCCGGTGACGATCAGCCCGTCAAATTTTTGCCGCCTCACCTGCGCGAAAGAGCGGTAGTGGTGCAACAAGTGTTCGGCCGGCGTGTTCTTGGACTTATGCGTGACCGTGTAGAGCAAGGTAACTTCTACTTGTAACGGGGTGTTGCTAAGCAAGCGCAACAACTGGGTCTCGGTTTGAATCTTGGTCGGCATCAGGTTCAAGATAGCGATGCGAAGCGGACGAATATCCTGATGCTTGGCGCGCGTTTCGCCCATGACAAAAATATTTTCGCTTTCGAGGATGGCGCGTGCCGGCAGAGTTTCGGGGATATTGACTGGCATTCGAGTCTCCTGATGAATGGCGAGTGGAGTATGAGAGGGGAGAAGAGGTATCGTTGTTGGAGGCAGCAGGCGCGCTGTCCCGTAACGATAGGAGTATGCTTATATGGCGCTTTTCTGCAGGGCCTGATCGAGGTCCCAAAGAATATCCTCGATGTCTTCGAGGCCAATACTTAGGCGGACAAAGTCTGGAGTGACGCCGGCGCTGAGTTGCTCTTCTGGCGAAAGCTGGCTGTGTGTAGTGGTAGCGGGATGGATGGCCAGGCTTTTGGCGTCGCCTACGTTGGCGAGATGGCTGAAGAGCTGCAAATTGTCAATGAAGCGTCGTCCGGCTTCCAGACCGCCCTTGATGCCAAAGCCAAGAATCGCTCCTGGGCCTTTCGGTAGGTACTTTTTGGCTCTCTGGTAATGAGGATGACTCTTCAGGCCGGGGTATTGCACCCAGTTGACATTTGGATGCTTTTCAAGGAACTCCGCGACGGCTTGGGTGTTCTGGACATGCTGTTCCATGCGCAGGCTGAGCGTCTCGATTCCCTGTAGAGTCTGCCAAGCGTTAAAGGGGGCCTGGCAGGCGCCTATATCGCGCAGAATCTGTACCCGAGCTTTCGTAATGAATGGAGGCAGGCCGGCCTGTTCTAAATCGGCATACACCAGGCCATGGTAGGAGGGATCGGGTGTGGTGAAGTTGTCGAACCGTCCGCTGCGCCAATCGAAATTGCCGCCGTCTACGATGACGCCGCCGATGCTGGTGCCATGGCCGCCGAGGAATTTTGTGGTAGAGTGAACGACGATATTCGCACCCCACTCGAAGGGACGGCACAGGTAAGGCGTGGCAAAGGTGTTGTCTATCATGAGCGGAATACGATGTTTGCGCGCGATCTCAGCGACTTCCTCGAAGGGGAAAACGAAAATATCCGGGTTGCCGAGCGTTTCGCCGTAGAGGATTTTGGTGTTCGGACGGATCGCGCGTGCGAAGTTTTGCGGGTCGCTTGGGTCTACAAAGGTAACCTCGATGCCCAGACGACGGAAAGTGTAGTTGAATTGATTGTACGTGCCGCCGTAGAGCCGGCTGCTGCTGACGATGTGGTCGCCGGCCGCGCAAAGTGTGATAATAGCCATCGTTTGCGCGGCATGGCCGGAACTCGCTGCCAGCGCTCCCACGCCGCCCTCCAAATCGGCGACACGCTTTTCTAATACATCTGTCGTGGGATTCATGATGCGTGTATAGATATTCCCCAGTTCCTTGAGGGCGAACAAATTCGCGGCGTGTTCCGTGTCACGGAACTGGTAACTGGTGGTCTGGTAGATTGGCACGGCGCGGCTACCCGTTGTTGGATCAGGAGCATAACCGGCGTGTAGTTGGCGGGTAGAAAACCCGAACTTTCGTGGTACGGTCTGGGAACTCATGACGTGACTCTCCTTGATGGTATGGTAAATTTCTCTGCCGCCGAGTCGCGCGCCCTCAACGGCGAGATGACTACTGCGGTTTCAACAGGAAAAACGCTTGCGTTTAAAACGACGAGCTCCTCCGGTTGGCTTACCCAGAGGAGGCCTTGGTAACAAAAAACCTCTTCTGAAAGAAGAGGTGGGCTTAAAATGCAAGCGGCCTCTCATCTTCCAGAATGAAGACAATCCTGCTCGGATCGTCCTTCTGCCGGAATTGGCACCGTTCCTTTCGGAAACAGGATGGTTGCCGAGGCTTCACAGGGCCGGTCCCTCCGCCTCTCTGGATAAGAGTGTTGCGATATGGTGTTGTTAATTTGCTGCGAGTTGAGCCGCTTTATATCATAATTACAACGGGCTGTCAAGACTTTTGGTGGTTAAAGAGGCAATTTGTCCACAATTGCTTGATATTGGCAACGAGAACAACTGGTTGCTACTGTGGCTTTACGTTCCGTTATTTGGCAAGAGCGCCCGCAAGAGATCTTTTCGCCAGGTACGGTGATTTGGGTCGTATATTCCGAAGTCGGCGCAGAATTCCCAATAACTCCACGAGAAGCCATTTGCCTCGGCTTGACGGGCAACGAAGTTCGTCCATCGTTGGCGTGAGGCTATGTCGGCCTTCTGATAGGCGCCGAATTCTCCCAGATAGATTGGCCTTCCTTCCTCGCGCGCCCAGGCTGCAACCTCGGCGAAATCGGCTTGAACGGCTTGCTGCTCTTCGACGCTGCCGTTCCATGTCGTTCCCAGCCAAGCGTCACTGTCTTCTACCCACTCGGCTCCTTGATGCGTGAAAGGGAAGGGGAGGTAATAATGAAAAGTCACGATGATGTAAGGATCACCTTGGGGCAAATGGAGATAGGGCAGGGCATCGTGCGCATTCCAGTTGACCGGTCCGATGATGACTGGCCTTGTTGGATTCATCTGGCGAATGATGGGTAATGTCTCGGCCACGATCTCGTTCCAGATAGACGCCGTGAGGTTTTGGTTTGGTTCGTTAAGCAACTCGAACATCACTTCGGGAGGATAATCCCGGTAATGCTCGGCGATTTGTTCCCAGAGAGCAAGGAAGCGCGCTTTTTGCCGGACGGGTTCGCTCATCATTTCGAGGTAATGATGCATATCTATGACGATGGCCAGGTTGTTTTCCAGGGCTTGTTGCATTGCCCAATCCGCGCGCGCGAGGAAAGCCGGCGAGATGGTATAGGGAGGTTCCATGTCGGCGTGCGCCGAGAATCGCACCGGTAAGCGCACGGACATGAAGCCGGCCTCCGCAATCTTTTTGAAGTACTCCTCTTGCAGGATGACGCCCCATTCACCCTCGTTGGGGGCCTCTAACGCGCTAAGATTGATGCCGCGACCGAGGCGGGCGTTCATTGAAGAGATATTTGGCGGCGTGGTGGGAGTCATAGCGGGAAGTCCGATAGGAGATGATCTGGAGGGATCGTCTGGACTTGGGCGAAATGTTTGACAGGCTGCCAGAAATCCCATGACAAAACAGCTCGAAAGAGAAAAGAGCTATTGACGCCGATAGAATCGGGCGCCGCGAGGATGCAGGTTGCCAGTCCTTGGGTGAATCGCGGGTTCATGATACAGGAAACTTTGGTTGGGGCCGTCGGCGCGTGTAGAGATAAATCAGAATGCTGCCGAAAGCCATAGCCGGAAGGACGATCAGGCCGGCTTCCGGGCCGAATGCTCCACCCGTCCACAATGCTGGGCCATGCACTACTGTCTGCGTCAAGCGATAAGTCTCCAAGCCGCTGACCGGAAACCCGAAAACTACGCCTTCAAAGAAGTTCCAGCCGATGTGGAGCCCGATGGACAGCCACAATTGCCCTGTCCGCAAATAGCCATAGGCCAGGAACAGGCCAGCACAAAAGATGCCCAGGATAGACATCCAGGTTGCATGTGGGTTGCCCAAGTGGAGGAAGCCAAATATCGCGGAGGAGAGTATGACGCCCCAGAACAGATTTGTACCGCCGGCCAGCGTTTGTAAGTGATAGCCTCGGCCGAGCAATTCCTCTCCCCAGCCCACGAAGACGAAGAGGAGAAAGTACAGCAACGTGTTCCCGATGACTTGCTCGAGTGTTGACGCGGATAATACAGGCGTTCCACCGGCGTTTCCTGTCGTGCGGCTACTATCTACCTGCCAGGAAAAGCCCTCGACATGCGCCCAATTCAAGGCGTGCATGACCAGATAAATCAAGCCCATCATCAGGAAAGTAATGAAGATTCCGACCAGAATATCGAGGCCTGCCCGTCGTTCTAGATGTAGTCCGAGGCTCCTGAACGAGCGGCGGTCTAGATAGCGTCTTGCAATCATGACGGAAAGCGTGACGGCGAGCAGGTTGACAACACCGGAGAGCAACCTGCTCGTTCCCTCGGTGGCAAAGAACGCGCTTGGGGAAAGGAAGGCAAGGGGAATTCCCAGGCAAACTGTTAGTGTGAGCCAGAGCATGGTCTGGCAGAGGAGACGCCAGCCAGCACGCAGGCGTGGCTCGTTGGGAGAAAGGAAGATGACTTGCCAGAAGTTGCGAGTCGAGGACAATCTAAGGTCTCCTGTTTCTGGATTGCCAGATAGGTGGGGTATCGTTACGCGCGCTCGTTTTTTTCGGCTGCTGTTTGCGTTGCTCCCTTCGTTGACGCGCTTTCTCGCGCGCCTTGCGAAGAATAGCAAAGCGACCACTTGGCGGTGGAGGGGCTGCCTTGTGGTGGAGACGGTATCCCAAGAAAAGCGCGCCGAGACTACCGAGGAGAAGCAACGGCTGCAGCGTACCACCAGTATAGGCAAGAGTAAAGAGGGCCGCCAGCAGCAACCCTAGTAGGATGAAGAAATTTCCCAGCCGGCGATGCAGCGATTCTTCTTCCACGCGGTTAAGGATACCACAAGTTTTAGCGCACGAGCGTCCGTATCTGTTCGCGCATGTAGAGCGGAAGATAATAGGGGCCGCCGGCGTTTTTTCCGGTCGCGCCGGAACCTTTCCAGCCGCCAAAGGGTTGGAAACCAGGCCAGGCGCCTGTCGTCGCGCCTTGTGGGCGATTGGCATACGTCACGCCTGCCTCGATTTGATCGAAGAACCAAGCGGCTTCCTCCTCCGTGCCGTAAAAGCCGGCGGTGAGACCGTAATTGACATCGTTTGCCAGACGCATGGCTTCATCCAGACTCTCCACGCGGGCCAGCAAGGTGATGGGAAGAAACATCTCATACTTCCAGAGGCGATGCTCCAACGGTAAGTCGGCGACGAGCGTGGGAGCGCAGAAGTACCCTTTCGCCAGCGTGCCCTCGAGCAGCACTTTGCCGCCTGTCAGACACCGACCTCCAGCCGCCTCGATTTCGCGCAGGAAAGCCTGATAATCAGTATAGGCGGTCTTGTTGATGACCGGGCCGAGGAAGACCGCTCGGTCGGTTGGATCGCCGATGGACAGTTTTTCCGTCAGTGTTTTCAAACGTTCGACAAGTTCGTCGTAGACGGGAGACTCGATGTACACGCGCGAGGCAGCGGAGCACTTTTGCCCCTGCAAACCGAACGCGGATCGGATAATGCCAGCGGCGGCGCGTTCCAGGTCCGCGTGGCGCGAGACAAGCACCGGATTCTTGCCTCCTAGCTCCAACACAATGGGGCGCACGTAACGCCCGTTGGCGTACTGACGGTATATGCGCATCCCGACCTCGTGCGAGCCGGTGAAAGTCACGCCGTCCACTTCGGGGCTGTTGACCAGCGCCTGCCCTAGCGTTCCGCCGGGACCGGCGACGAAGTTGCATGCGCCATCCGGCAGGCCGGCGTCGCGGAAGCATTCGGCTAGTAGGCGGACGATCCAGGGTGTGTCGGAGGCAGGTTTGATAACCACCGTATTCCCGGCAACGAGTGCGGCGCCGGCCGGCCCGCCAGTCAAGGCGAAGGGGAAATTGAAAGGACTGATCACCAGCCAGACGCCATAGGGGCGCAGGAGGGAAATGTTGGTCACATCATAACCGGGAAGAGGATCTTTGCCCATCTCGCGCTCGAAGCCATTGTTGGCTTCCATTTGATCGCAGGCGTAGGAGATTAAATCGGCGCATTCTTGTACATCTCCCAACGATTCCATGCGATTCTTTCCCACTTCCAGCGCCATGGCGGCCGCTAGCAGGTAAATGCGCTCCTCCATAAGGGCGACTGCCTTGCGCAGAAGGTTAACGCGCTCTGGCCAAGGCGTGCGACTCCAGGACGGGAAAGCCTTGCGCGCGGCCGTCAGAGCCTGCTGGGCATGAATTTCCTGACCTTTTTGCACGATGGCCAGCACCCAGTCGGTGTTGATGGGCGAGCGGTCTTCTAGTTTCTCCTCGCAGATAATGTCTTGATTGTTAATAAGGAGACCATATTCTTTCCCCAGACCGGCGCGAACGTTCGTCAGCGCTGCCTCGAAACGCGCGTGCAGTTCCTCCGGCGGGTTAAACATCGTCGCATAGGTAAGTTTAAACGCGGTCATGGGAACTCCCGAATAGGCTATCTGCCGGAACACCGTATATTGTCAGACATATTGTAGCACAAAAAAAGCTGGAATGGAGCAAGAGGCAAGGTGTTTCCCCCCTTGCTTGGCGTTGCTTTCGAAAAGGTTGTGAAAGGAGCTGGATCGGTTGCGCGCTGTGTCTTGCGAGGCGATGGGGCTACTCTTTGATGATGTTCAGTTGTAGGAAATGCGTGGAACAAGAAATACAAGGGTCATAGGAGCGTATCAGGTGTTCACACGTCAGCGTGGCTTCGCTGTGGCTCTTGGTAAGGAGAGTTGGCGCAATCGCCCACAGATCGGCTTCGATGCGGGCATAGTTTTGCGCGGTGGGTGGTATGATTTTCGCGAACCGGATCAGGCCCTGCTTGTCGAGAATATAGCGGTGGTAAAGCAGACCGCGTGGGGCTTCCGAGGCGCCCATCCCCTCGCCGGCGCGCACGGTGATTTTGGCGTGGCTTGCGCCCTGCGGCCGGTACGCGCGCGCTAGTTCAAGGGCGAGATCGCAAACCTCCACGAGCTCCAAGGCGCGAGCAATTAGACCCTTATAGGGGTTCTTGAGCGGCGGAGTCAAACCGATTTCCTGCGCCATAGCCTGTGCGGCCGGGCGCAAGTAAGGGAAGTTTAGGTTCAGGCGCGCCAGCGGCCCAACCAAATAGGGTTGTTTGTCAACAGTCTGGCTATGCAGAGCGGTAGAATGGGGCGCCTGATATTCCACATATCCCTTCTCGAACTCTTTGGGGCTTAAACGACGGCCGGTGGAGGAAAGAATCGCGCCATCGTAAATGGCGTATTCGTCTGGGTGTGTCAGGGCAACGAATTCGTAATCTTGCTCGAATGTGGGGTAAGGCAGGGTGACTGCCCAGCGCACGGTTTCGCGCGCGGCCTCTAGGGCCCACTCCAGGTCGGGCAGGAGAGCGTGAATTGCGGCCGGATCGGGCCAGCGATAGAATCCGCCTACGCAAACGTTGACCGGATGTACCGACCGTCCACCGATTGCCTTCAACAGGTCGTTGCCGGCTTTCTTCAAGCGCAACGCTCGTTTCACGATATCGGGCGCGACGTCCGCCAGCGAGAGCGCGCTCTCGTGTCCGGTCAGATCGGGGCCTTGTAGCATATAGACATGAAGGGCATGGCTCTCAATATACTCGGCGCAGTAGAGAAGACGGCGCAACGCATGCACTTCCTCGCTGATTGTGATTCCAAGCGCCATTTCCAGCGCCTGGACCGAGCTCATCTGGTAGGCTACCGGACAAATGCCGCAAATGCGCGCGGTGATGTCGGGCACTTCCTGAAAGTAACGACCTTTCAAGAAGCCCTCGAAGAAACGCGGCGGCTCATAGATGTTCAACTCGACGTGGGCGACCGAGTCGTCCTTGAAGTGGATGTAGAGCGCGCCTTCTCCTTCCACACGCGAAAGCGCAGTGATTTCGATGTCTTTTCTCATAGGCGTTCTCGCTCCCTCTCGATCTTCGCGGCAGCCTCGCGGAAGGCCGGCGCGTTGTTGCTGATGTGCCGCAGCAGATGCACCACTTCACCGGGGTAGCGTTCGAGCGGCAACATGGTCTGAACCAGGGCGTTCATATCGGCGTGAGGCGCCGGCCCGAAACATCCGTAACAACCGCGTCCATTTGTTGGGCATAGCGCGCCGCAACCGGCGCGCGTTGCCGGTCCGAGGCAAGGAATGCCATAGGCAACAACCACGCATACCGCGCCGTGCCGTTTACATTCCAGACAGACGCTGTGATTCGGCAGGTTCGGGCGACGCTGCTGCAGTAAAGCCTGGACGACCTCGACTACCTGATATTTATTAACCGGGCATCCCCATAGCTCATAATCTACCTTGACATGCGCAGAGATGGGTGTCGCCTCGCGTAGCGTTTGCAGGTGTTCCGGGTGAGGATAGACCGATTCGACCAGCCGCTTGGAGTCGATTAGATTCCGCAAAGCCTGAATGCCACCGGCCGTCGCGCAGGTTCCTAACGCAATCAAGGTTTTCGCCTCTTTTCGCACTTCCTGAATGCGCTCTCGCTCGTGTGGCGTAGAAATGGAGCCTTCTACCAGTGCGATATCGTATGGCCCGGGCAGAATGCGACTGCGCGCTTCGAGGAAGTAGGCGATTTCTGTTACCGAGGCCAGATCGAGCAGTTCTTCTTCTAGATTCAAGATGGACAACTGGCAGCCATCGCAGGAGGAGAACTTGTAAACGGCGATGGTAGGTTTACTCATAGTTCCTCCACCCGATAGTAGGGTTCCAGTTGTGCGTAACTGAAGACAGGCCCGTCTTTGCAAACAAAGTATGGGCCTATCTGGCAGTGGCCACAGGAGCCTCGTCCACATTTCATGTTGCGCTCCAGCGAAAGAAAGATTCGCTCCGGGGGCACGCGCCGTGCGAGCGCCTCGAAGACGACGAAACGCATCATGATTTCTGGGCCGCAGGAGAGTATCATGCTGCGCGCTGCGTCTAGGCGGATGTGATAGAACATCATGGGGACGACCCCGACTGGGCCCCGCCAGGTTTCGTCCGCGCGGTCAACGGTGACCAGCAGTTCGACCCCGGCCGATTCCCAGGTACGATATTCGTTGACAAACTGCAGGTCGGCCGGCGTACGGGTGCCATATAGGACGGCGATTTTGCCGAAGTCTGCACGGTGATTGATAAGGTAGTACAACAACGACCGAAGCGGAGGCAGACCAATTCCGCCGCCTACGAGATAGACATCCTGTCCACGGCAAAGGTCCACAGGCCAGCCATTTCCAAAGGGACCGCGCACGCCTACCCGATCGCCGATCTTTGCCAGCCCCAAGGCGTTGGTCACAGTGCCCACGTGCCGTACCGTATGACCGACTTGTTCGCAATCCTCCGGATCGGAACAGATGGAGATGGCCGCCTCCCCGTAGCCGGGAACGTAGAGCATGTTAAATTGCCCTGGCTGAAAGCGATAGGACGCGCGCGTGGATTGTTCGCAGAAACGCAGCCAGTAGGTGGCAATGCCGGGCGCTTCCGGCGTAATTTCCACGATCTCAGCCCATTGGGATTCCATGGGGCGTTCAGGGACAAAGGCAGGGGAAATGCTCACCGTCATCGTTTGTTCTCCTGACGCAGGGCGGCTAGTTCCTCGGTAATGTCAATGCCGGCCGGACACCAGGTAATACAACGACCGCAACCTACACATCCGAGCGTGCCAAATTGATGTTTCCAGGTGGCGAATTTGTGAATCAACCATTGACGGTAGCGCGCCAACGTGGAAGGGCGAGAATTACCACCGGCTACGTAGGAATAATCGGGATTGAAACAGGAATCCCAAACGCGCTCGCGCCGGGTAACCTTACCGTCCAGTGTGGTGACGTCGCGCGCGTCCCAACAGAAACAGGTCGGGCAGACTAGAGTGCAGTTCGCGCAAGAGAGACAACGTCGCGCTACGTCCTCCCAATATTTGGCATCGAGGCAAGCCAGCAATACGTTGGGCAAGCTATCTACATCGGACACCGTGCGTCCCATGCGCTCGCAGGCGATCTGTAGAGCGCTTTGCATTTTCTGCTGTTGCTCCGCGGTAGTTGGCCGATGGTTGAGCTGCCCCATAAGTTCGCTGCCTCGCTTGCTGCCGATTTCAACGAGAAAATCATCGTCCAGTTCGGTCAGGCACAGGTCGAAACCAGCTTTGGCCTGGGGGCCGGCGCCCATCGAAGCGCAAAAGCATGTGCCGCATGGATGCAGACAGTTGACCACCAGCAGGAAGATGCGTTCCCGCCGTACGCGGTAGATCGGGTCGCTCCAGTCCTCGCGCAGGAAAATCATGTCCTGGATGCGGATTGCCGCCAGTTCACAAGGACGCACTCCGAGGAAGGCCAACGCGGGCGGTTCCTCCTCGGCGGGAAGTATCTGCCAATGCTTGCCCTCTCGCTGTAACCTTAACATCTCGGTCGTTGGAGGAAAAAGAAACTGCTTCCATGAGTGTGGCCCTGGCGTGACGTCGAAGTAGTTGGCGTGGCCGCGGTAGCTCAGGCGATAGTAGCCTGGTTTCTGCTCGCTGAGGTACCCGCGCGGCAGGTCTTGTTCGTTCTCTAGAACGTCGTAGATGACGGTTTCGTCCCGTACGCGCGGGCCGATTGGTCGGTATCCTATTTGGCGCAGGCCTTCCAGCAGCGCGTTCAGTTCCCCTTTGGGCAGGGATATGGTTGCCCCGATTTCCAAAGGTGTCATGGTTGTGTCTCCTTACCGGGGCCTGGGTGGGCAAAGATGTCCAACAATTGCAGTCGTGTGGCCGAGAGACGACTGGCAATTACGTTGGCGACATGTTGCATGAACAGGTAGCCGAAGTGGTAGTCCTCCTGGCATAGTTGATGTAACCCCATGGCGTCCAACGCAACCAGACGTGTGGGCACGACGGCACGCGCGGCCGCTGTACGACGCTGGATGTTCGGCGTCACGCTCGACCAACCGACCAGGTCGAGAGGTTCAATGGTGCTGATACGGACGCGTCCGCGTCCGGGCACGGTGATCTCGATGGCAACCCTGCCCTCCATGATAATGTAGAGATAATCTTCCTGGTCTCCTTCCAGGAACAACGCCTCGCCGGTCTTTTTTTCTACCAAGTGAGCCAGGCCGAGCACTTTCTCGAAGTGCATTTCACTCAGCTCCCTCAACCAGGGCACACGGCGCAGCGCGTGGGCCAGCGATTCTTTTTCCTCCATGACTACCTCACTCTGAATGACCAACGGAACAGCGGTGTAAGTGTATCATATTTTTCACAAATCACCGTCACTCTGTGATGTTTGTCACAAAGAGACAGGATATTATACTGCCTATGACGAGATGGACAGGGAGCTTGCTGGATTGAGCCATGGGGCGCGATAGGACGGACGCTCACTATGCTCTTGCCGATCTAGGCATTCCGTCTGGGCAACTCACTCCCTTTTAGGGTGTGCACGCAAGAGTTGTTGGCAACTCTGCCCCTGTAGAACAACTCCTTCCTCGCGTAAGGGTTGCCCCTATCCTGATAAGGAGAGCAATGGCTAGAACACAAAGGATGGCGCTTGG
>FMJZ01074276.1_pt1 | contig 56805 bp, 54 predicted proteins | sample 1987881 | NCBI WGS metagenome assembly FMJZ01 (sample SAMEA4378227, study PRJEB15110) | soil metagenome | biome: soil; feature: Field; material: Soil | place: India | collected 2015-03-11 | depth 0 m
TGTGTTTTCCACCCTTGGTTCGTCAAAACGTCATGTATAGCTATTCGTCTTTCACCGAGTGTTGTCTCTATCCGTCTTCTCAGCGCAATGTTTGGCTCAAACACCTGGGATTCCCTAGACTCGCCTTCTAAAACTATCTTGTAATTCTCCCCCTCCCAGTAGGCATCGGCACGCAGTAAATTAGCCGGCGAGTAGGATATGCGGCCATGCAGCCCCAAGCTCTCCCTATTATCTAAAGTAGGGGCTCCCATGTATGTTAGGCCACACGTAGTCATCAAGCCTCCTGGAAAACCTCGGAGCCATCCGAGACCCTCCGGCTCGTAAAAACAGGGTGCAACAATGCCGGTTGGGCTGATCCAGCTTAACGGGACACCTCTGTATTCAGCGTTAACTATATCCATGCCCCTGTCTATTGCGGTTAAAAAGCCTAGGTCACCGTTTCTGACAATCGCAACCCTAACGTTTCTCTCGAAACCGTTTGAAAGCTCCAGAACTCTTAACCCGGCGACCTGCTCCATGCTTCCTATGTGTTTAAGAAGATCGTTTTTGCTCAAGTCTCGCTCATAAAGGCGAACCACTGTTCATCGAATAGATGTTTAACGCTTAACTAATAAGTCTTATCATGATTCATTTGCTTTATGAATCTACTTGGCAGCTTCCTGTTTGAAAACGTTTTTATCAAAAAGCTCACCCATATATTAGATAAAACATTATTATAAGCCAGACGAGCAGGCTTGAAACCATTGTTTTATCCATAATTGTTTTCCTTACGATTCCTGTTTCACTAGTTTTTTTCGTGATCATAATAAATCGCAGAATCATCAGGACCATGAGTGGAATTGTGAACGGAAGAAGACCTTTTGAATAGGGGGAGTAAAAAGTGTAGAGCGAATAGGAAACCAGTATAAGTATTGATAAGGCAAGTATAGTTTTATCGATGAGTCTTATATTGTAGTGTTTGAAGGGTTTCCTGTGAAGCTCAGGCTTAACTAAAGTAGCTAGCTCCTCTCTCCTCTTAGCTAAAACAAAGATCATTGAAACATGAAAAACACCTATAAGAAGCCATGGCGAAATAGTTTCATGAACGATTTCACATCCAGCCAGAGTCCTGATGACATAGTTTAAAGATACGCTAGCCAAATCCACCCACACAATCTCCCTCAGGAAAAAAGTGTATACAACCGAATTCAGAAATAGCAGTAAAGAGAGGATTAGAAAGCGGGTTCCAACAGAATAGGCTACAGTTAGTGAGACGGCTAGCAAGATGAGCGAAAAAAAGAGTGCGGAAGGCTTACTTATCTTTCCGCTGGCGACGGGCCTTCGCTTCTTCTTCAGATGGTAAGTGTCGAAGGAAACATCCTTAATATCGTTAATTATGTAGCAGGCGCTGGAGCTTAATGAAAGTGCAAGAAAACCTAGGGCCAGGTTAGGGTAATGATTGGTAATGAAAAGCTTTCTGCTGAAGAAGGGTGCGAGAATAATAAGCAGATTTTTATATGCATCTTGGATTCTTAACTCGAATAGATAATCCTTTACACTAGCCATTTTCTAGCCTTCTTAACTATCGGCAGCATCATGACTGAAGCAACCATGCATAGGAATATTATCCAAGACGCCTGCGAGACATCGCTTCCAACAGTATGAATTTTGAAGCTGAGCACCACTTTACTCGAGCCGGGTGGCAGCTTCACTTTTATAAACGGGATTCTCCAATTGTAGACTGTTTGAACCCAGCGCCAGCCTGTTATAACGTTTGGTAGCTTAGGGTAATAAGTATCGGTTTGCACAGTCTTGCCGTCTACCTCTGTGGTGAAACCTGGGAAGTTTACTTGCCTAACCACCAAGTAGGAACTGTTGTCTGAAACGCTAGCAATATTGACTTCAATCCTATTCACAGCAAAGTCTACTGATTCAACAACGCCACTTCCATCGATGAAAACTATTTTATTATAGCCTGTTTTTCTAAAGACAGCGTAAAGCCCGTTATAATACTCAAGCTTGAAAACACTAGACCAGTTTAAAACCTTAATCAGATTAGCATCGTGAATCGCAATGAAGCCGATTCCAAGCTCGTCCATCAGCCTGGAAAGCAGAGAGTTATCCTCGAAAAATTTTTGAATCGGAAAGCCGAGTATATAGCCTGCTTCCGAATTGGCATACGGGTTTGTAATATAATTGGTTCCAAAACAACCGCCTATTATCGGTCTTCCGAGGGTCAGTGAGGCCATATAAACATAATGGGTTGTTTCGAAGTCCTTACCGTTTAAGTCCAGATTATCCTGGAACAATATATACGTGTCTTTAGGAACATTAGTCTTCACCCAGTCGATGAGCTCGTCAATCTTCTTAAAACCCGGATAGTCCGAGGTCAGCTTGAAAATTTTCTCCCTAGACAATGGGTATGTGAGGTCAGTGTTCTGAACCTGGGCGCTCAGCGAAGAGTTGATTATTAGGAAAGCCAGCAACCCTGCCGCTATTGAAAAAATCGTTGAAAACCTGGTTTTTTTGGATTGGGAATAAAGCAGATGAAAAATCCTTGAGAAGCCTATGGCTGTCAGACAGAGTATTAGGATTCTTGTCGGCGTGCTGAATTTAGAATAGCCGAAGTTTCTTGCAAACGGAATTAGGCTTAACAAGTCTAGTCGCACTGGTCCAAAGTAAACCAGATATGTGTCTGGACCAGTCGCCAGAAATCCGAATAGGGATGTTAAAGCCAGGGAGAAGGATACGAAAAGATCGTTTGAGGAAACCAGTAGAATCAACGATACGGCGAAAGCCAGAATTAGTCTCAGCCCAATGTTTCCATCGTAAAGGCTGATCAGGTTCACGAATTGCAGTATAAGTATGACGCTTGAGGCGGCTAGTGAAGAGTAGGAATGCTTTGTGAAAATATGGGAGAATGCGCCTACACAGTAGAATACTACCAAGTACCAAGGTATGCTGGAGAAGGTCTCTCCGAAGATGAACGGGCCAGTGGACCATGTGATGGCAGGGAAACTGTGGTAAGCGCTTAAGGTTTGTAATAAAGGGACAATCCAGAAGGCAGCCATGCCTAGTGAAAGACACCCTGTTGAAGCAAATTTCAACAGAATGCTTGCCTCCGCCTTCAGTATTGAACTCAGTTTCCCACCTGCCTTCTCCAAGAAAAAACCTTGAAGAAGCTTAAGCGAAGTGAAGACCCATAGTAGAAACGCCATTAGAGCCGCAGAAATCCCCATCATCACGTGAGTCAAGACGGCCGCTGTGAAAAACAGGGAGCCTAATCCTGTGAAGAGGAGAGTTTTCTCCAAGGATCTAGATTTAAAGGAGTAGACCATGATAGCTACGCTGAAGAAAGCGAAGACTAGGCCTAGCCTCTCCGGCCACATCCCTATGTAATACATTTGTTTTAAACCAGCATCATACCAGGCTTCCTCTTCGCTGAAGGTTGTGACTGCGAGCAGGGCGGCAGCTATAGCAGCAACCCTGTCATCTGTAAGGGCGTCGACGAACATGTATACTGCTGGGGCAAGTAGGAAGTAAGCTAGGAAAAACGCGATCTTGTATGCCAGTAAAAAATCTATAAGCCCCAAGAACAAGTAGTAGATTAAGGAGACGAAAACGCTCATCCCTGGGTTGTAATACTGGTTGAAAACCCAGCCAAACTGGTTGTACGGATCCCAACCCAAAATATCAAGCTTTGGAAGCATGTAGAACGCTGTGAGATAAGAATGCACGTAATGCACAGGATTATCCCAGCCAGGGATCATGCCGCTAAGAAAAATCGTTTTCACGGATAAAAATGAGTAGAAAAATATTAGGGTAAGGAAGAAAATGTGAAAATGCCTTTTTAATACTCCTATCGTACTGCTGAACAGTTTTCCAGGCATTCCTCTTTGTGACTATAACTGATGTTTTATAAACATTGTCTCATCCAACGGGGTGAGCTCATGACGCGTGTAAAACTTATATTTACATCATTCCCCACCATTTTGAGAATGGCATTAAGAAGAGCCGTAGAGGTGTTTTTAACTGTTCTTTCATTATCGATGCTGCTGGCTGCCCTGATGCTTCCTGCCTTTAAAACATTCTTCGTAGAGCCCTCCCAAAGCCTGGTTGACAAGGTTGTTCCCTACCTGACACAGTTCGACTACTTTTATCTTTCCAGAATGAAGCTTAACGGAACCTGGAGTTATAAGCCTGACTCCTTCGAACATGGGAACGTCAACATTTATTATGACACTTCTTATGATGACAGCTCTTGGAGTAAGACTACCATACCCTTCTTGTTTAAGGCGACACGGTCGAACAGCTCGCTCTGGATCAGAACCATGTTCAAAGTGCCTGAAAGTATGAAGGGGCAGAGGCTAAGGCTTGTTTTCTCCGGGGTTTGGGTGGTTGCAAGAGCATGGTTAAACGGCTTTTACCTTGGAGACCATGTGGGATATTTCTCCCCCTTTTTCTTCGACATAGACAACGCCGTCATCCTAGATGGAGTTAACGTGCTGACCCTATACTTGGAGTCTCCCGTTCAGAATTCCTATGAATCCAGAATATACCCGTTAGGCATATATTCTTTTTCAGAAATTCGGCCCAATCTACGAACTACCTTCATCGGAATACATGGAGATGTTTTCTTAGTGGGAACCCTTAATCCGGTTGTCAACCTTGTGCTGGTGGATGTCAAGCAGTACTCGAATCCCGCATCTTTAAGCATTAGGATCCTGATTCAGAATAAGGGGGGTAGTGAAGAAAACCCTGTAGCTATCCTAAGGATAAAAAGACCTGGTTCGAACAGCACAGCAATTCTCGAACAATCTTTAAGCATAAGGCTTTCCACAGGTGAAAGAAAATGGTTCACATGGGATGTTTACATCCAAGACCCGGAATACTGGTTCACATGGGACACTGGTTTCCCAAACGTTTACTTTCTCAACATTAGTCTACGTTGTAACTATAATTACGCTGGCTCCGTAGAAACGCTCTTCGGAATAAGGAATCTAGAAGGATCGGTCTCCCGGGAGAAATCTTATGTTAAAATAAACGGGTTTAACATTTTCCTGCGGGGAGGATCCTATTTTTCTAGGTTTGGCTCATCCTTTGCTTCTCGAAAAGAAATAGAAGACGTGTTGAACCTGCTTAAGGATGCTAACATCAACTTCTTAAGGACTTTCGCTCATGTTGAGCCAAAGGAATTCTACGAGTTGACCTCAATGAAGGGGCTTGCCGTGCAGCTGGACTTCCCGCTGATAGGATCATACCCGGCTCTAGACCGCTACCCGTATTACTCAGAACTAGTAAAAATGCAGCTTGTTGAACTCCTACTAATAACCTATAATTACCCTTCCATCATAATGGTTTGTCCTCATACGCTTCCAGGATGGTTAAATGAGGAGTCGCCATACTATGGCACGGGAACCAACGTGTTCTTGAATCATGAGCTGTCCGTCCTAGTGGGAGAGATTAATAAGAAGGTCATTGTCCTACCATATTCAGGGGAATACGACAAGTATGTTGATTATGGCTGGGGAGAAGGCAGTTGGGTGGGCTACATCAACTATAAGGAGATTTTCCCCAACCTGCTTAGCCCAGTGGGCTTACCTAGCTTAGCCTCGCCGTTATGGAGCGGGGTTCAAAACCTGCCTTACGAACAGGCTGTTCAACTGCTTAAAGAGAAGGGGGTTAACACACAGTTGGCAAGCACATACTGGATGAGTGAACCCAGTGATTTAAAAGTTTTTATTGAACGGAGTCAAACCTACCAGTCTCTAGTTTTAAGACATGCGATAGACAGGGCTAGAATACTTAAGAATAATGTTTCAATCGGCGTAAGCATACTTCCGCTCACCGACTACCTGCCGACGGCCAGTGGAGCAATCGTAGACTACTACGGGATTCCAAAACTCTCGTACTATGAGGTTAAGAACGCGTTCAACCCTGTTCACGTAATAATATGGGTTGACGGCGACTATAAGAATAACCTAACCTCCCTATATTTCACCGCAGGCTCTACAGCGAGGATCAGCCTATGGCTTGTTAACGATGGTTTTCAAAACCAGGTTGATGCCGTGTTAAACTGGAGGCTTACTGATTTAACATCCAATAAGTCTTTGATCAGCGAAAAAATCGAGTTAAAGCTACCATCATCCAGCGCCCTCTTGGTCGTGAAAAAACTGTTTGAAACACCGTTTTACGTTGACGGCGAACATTTGCTGGAGGTTTCTACAGAGTTATTCTTAACAAACGGGACGAAAATAGACAGTAATTCTAAAAGCTTCATAGTCAAACCAGCCTCCCTGCTGAAGCTCTCTTTAAACCCGAAGCCAGACTACCAACAGTCTTTCCTAGTGTTTACAGACGGAAGCTACAAAACAGTTAAGGTTTCGGATGAAGCCGTCATAGCTGTACCGTCTGACACTAGTGTGACAATTATCGGCCCATCTTTGAAAGAGAGGGAGGTATACGTGCCCAGAATCATTCGCCTAGGCACCCTGTCAACAGGAGAAGTGAGAAACGTTCCAATAGAATTGTGCCCCGGAGCAGTTGCAAGGGTTCTGGCAACAGTCCCCTCCCCTTCCGACTTGAAAATCCCGTCGCAAGAGGTGCGTGTTCTTCTAATTAACCTAACGACGCCGGACCGGTTGATACTGGATTACACTACAAGTAACATGGGAATCCTAAGCCTTCTCAACATTACGGGAAACACTATTGTGGTTCCTGCAGAAACTCCACTATCAATAATGGTTTACACGATTATAAACGAGAGGAAATCTGCAGTCAGCATAGGGAACGAGACTCATCCCGTTGTCCTACGGAGGAACGCTAAAGCGTATTTCGACCAGCCGGCTTTGCTTCACGTTGCAACCAACCTACCGTTCCTAAACAGGACGCTTGAACACGCCAAGAATCTGGTTGAGGAGGCGAGAAACAGAGGCTTCTATGTCGGCCTCGAGCTATATAGGCTGGAGCAGATCGAAAAATCAGGCAGAACCGCTTTTAACACTTCGGACCCTATTAGGATCTTGGCTTACCAGCAGGAAGCCTTTACTCTCAGTGGAAACATTATTAACGATATTAACACTATATTTAGGGAAACACCCACTAATCAAGTTCTCGTATTCCTGATTGTAATACTGTTGGCCTTAGCGGTCGGCGCAATATTTATAGAGAAAAAAGAGCAGTACGCGACTTTTACAGTCTTCAGCTTCATAATTCTGATGACGATAGCTTACCAAGCGTTCCCAGGTTTCACAAGGATTTCAGCCTTAGAGCTCCAAACAGGCATCTACATAGCCATATTCATATTTATAATCGTGTTCCTAGCTCCCTATTTTCTAGAGGGGCTGAAAAGCGAGAGGGGAGTTTCACTAATACCCGCTCTTCTCATCGCAGTTTCCTATTCTATCGGAAACTTGAAGAAAAGGAGGCTTAGAACCCTGCTAATGCTAATCTCCATAACCACTATGATTCTAGCAATGTCGACACTAACCTCCATGAGGATTTCGCTTACAACTAATGCTCTCGCCGTGGCGAAAACATGGCCAGCGGATAAGCCGCCGGTCTCAATCGTATCAAAGACTTCGGGTCCTCTCGCTCCGGAGGATTTAAACTTCATAGGTGCACAGAGAGAAATCGTTAGGCTGGATTACAAGGCTATAACTCCAGTAGCATATAGTGCTTTAGGATTTATTGGCGAGGTGCCGATATACGGTGTCAGAGGAATTTCCATGGGTGACCCATCCTTGGACGCGATCAGGAGCATCACGTACCCGGATGATGCGCTAGAAAGACTGTTTAACGGTAGCGACACCGTTCTGGTAAGCAGGTATTTAGCTGAAAGCTCGAACATAGATGTAGGCATGGTGATTGTTTTCAGAGGATTAAGGCTGAAGGTTTCCGGAGTGTTCGATGGTAAATTGGCCAATGGTTTGAAGGAGCCTGATGGCAGCGGTTACCTTCCCCAGTACGTTCCACCAGGTTTAGATTCAACCTCTCAGCCAGTACCTGGAGACAACCTGCTAATAACATCCGTTTACACGGCTCAGAAGCTGGGCGGCTATGTTTCCGCGACTTACTGCACTTTTGAAAACAATGCTCAGGCTAGGGAGGTTTCCAAGCGTTTAGCTGCCCTTGGAAACTATTTCGTTGTCACGATGCCCAGTTCAGAGAGCATAACTTATTATTTCAAAGGGTTTTCCACAGAAGTATTCGGCACCATAATACTGGTTCCGATTACGATAACAATATTGAACATCGCTATCCTGTTCTACACGTTAGTGTATGAGAGGAGGAACGAGATATTCATCTTCTCATCCATAGGTCTGAACCCGACTCACATATCAAGCCTATTCATAGTAGAGGCTGGAGTCTTGGGTTTTGTAGGCGGCGGCATCGGCTACATACTTAGCATGCTTATGTTTAAAATATTTGACGTGACTAACCTAGTCATACCTGTCGACGTGAAGACCACGTCTTGGGATATGGCTTTCCTAATAATGGCAGCGTCTTTAACGGCAATAATTGCGTCAGCAATACCTGCTTTGAAGGCTGCGAAAATAGCAACACCCTCCCTGTTGAGAAAATGGAGGATGGAGGAGAAAACGGTTAAGGGCGGGGTTTGGACTGTCAGAATTCCGATGAGGATTTCCGCAGAGAAGGTTGAAGCCTTCGCCAGCTATCTGTATGAAAGGCTACCTCAAAGCAGCACGGCAATGGAGCTAATAATTTCCGAGGTTAAACGTGAGGAAAAGGTTGATGAAAACGGAAACGTTTCTCACCTGGTAAGCTTCAGATACGGGAAGGGTGGAAACAGACCTTTCAACACCTACACGACGATCGAGATTAGGAAAGACGAGGAAGACTACGCTGTGTATGTACACACTACCCCCCGATCCGTCTATGCGCCCATGATTGAGGCCAATGTTCATGAAGTCATAACCCATGTTAGAAGACTAGTTTTAGAATGGTCAGCGTTAAAATTCAGCGTTGCCGTAACAGTAGGGGAATCAGTAGAACATGCTTTAACGATCGTCAAGAAATATCGTCCGAGGCTTCTCCAAGTTTATTCGAGAAAGGAAGTTGAAAGCAAGTTGAGAGAACTGCGGAGAAGACTTAGGTCTGAAGGAATATGGCCCCCAACGATCGAGGTAAAGAAGCTTGAAGCGGCCGATATCCGTCTGCTCACCGAAAAGCTTTCCGAAGACATTAAGCCCGTAGACTCCGTATGTTTGGATTCTGACGACGGGCTTCTGAGCTCGGCGCTCTTAATAGCGGCAATACAGCTGGATAAAAACATTCTGGTGTTTGATACTGATGGAAAGATATATGAAGTTTCGGCGAGAAGGTTTATAGAGAAGTCTGAAAGTGCGTAGCGAGCTGCCGACGGGCTTAAACCTTTTATAAAAGTTTACAGAATTGATGGAGGAAAGTGGTTCAGAAGAGGCCTCTAATAACGATGTACGTTTTCACCTGCTCCCTAGTCATCCAAGTCTTTAACCTAGTTATGATTAGAGGTTTTCCACTGTCTGGAAGCACCGAGTGGGTGAGAATGGTTGAAACTATTTTTCTAAGCCTTGTTCAAGGCATAACAGAATGGTTTCCGATCTCGAGCACTGGGCACCTAGTCATAGTGCAGGAACTGTTTGACATAAACGTCTCCGTTGCTTTCGACATCATGCTTCACCTTGGAACTCTCATCGGGGTAATACTGTTTCTAAGAAAGGATTTGCAATCAATCTTTAAAGCGGTGTTAAAGCTCGATTTCTCAGGGGAAGAAGGCAGGATGCTCGTATACCTTGCTCTCGGCACAATTCCCATCGGCTTAGCAGGCTTCTTCCTCAAAGGCTTCTTCGAGTCTTTGTTTAAAAGCCTTTTCGCAACAGGGGTTGCAATGCTTCTCAACGGCTTAATCCTGTATTCGACGAGACGTGCTAAACCGGTTAGGAAACTGAGTGCTTTAGACTCCTTTCTAATAGGGGTTTCTCAGGCTGCTGCAATCACGCCTGGAATATCTAGGACCGGGATAACTATTTCAACCGGTCTACTCCGGGGGGTTGAGAACGACGAGGCCTACCGGTTCTCCCTGCTCTTATCAATCCCGAGCATAATCGGCGGAAGCATCGTTAAGCTTCAAGACGTTAGCTTTGAACAGGAGTATTGGATGATTGCTCTAGGAATTCTAGCGACCGCTGCCGTCGGCTATCTTGCCATGGGAAAAGTAAGGAAATACGTTGTTAAACAGAGCTTCCACAAGTTTGCCTACTATTGTCTGCCGGTTGGAGCCATTATCTGCCTTCTAAGCATCCTGAAAATTTTTTAACAAAACAGGTTGCCAACCTCTTGGCCACCGTTTAAAAATAGTCTTAAATAAGAGTGCCTCGAAAAAGCCTCTAGCAACACCCTGAAAAGAGGGAAACAAGAATTGGGCTTTGAACAAGAAGAGGGGAAGCGAATCATATTCCAGTTCGTAGAGGATAATCCTGAGTACACCATATTGAGCGATTCAGATCTGGACGGTATTTTCGCAGCCTCAATAACCGCAAAGGCTCTGGGCGGTGATTTTTCAAGGATACATTATCCTAAGCCCAGTGAGATCGACACTGTGAAAGCCTCGAGAAGCATACTTATAGAGCTTCCTTTAAGCAAAGGCTTGACCTATGTCGGCAGCAACATTTTGCTAGATCATCACGGTCCAGCACCGCTAATAGCGCTTTACAACGGCTCCAGGAAAACCAAGGAAATATTGTTTAACAGCGGGATTAGAAGCGTTTCAAGAATTGTTTTCGAAGTTTTCAAAGACCTTCTCGAGTTAAACGAGGACGGCGTGAAGATGCTGGAGGCTGTTGACGAGATAGATTCTGGAAACATTATTTCTGAGCTGGCTGTAAAGATGAACAAAGCATTCCTTTTGAACAGCATGAGAGAAGACGTTAGAAGCAGCCTCACGCGCATGATTTACGAGTCGGATTGGAGCAGTATTCTGAACTGGGTTGAAAGCGAGCTAGGCAGATGGAGCATCGTGGAGAACAAGATTAAGAAGCTCAGAGGTTTCATAGGTAAAACAGGCAGCATTACATTCTTCACGTACGACGTAACCGACCAGCTTGAGGCCGCCGCCAGAAGAATGCTTATGTTTGAACTGGGGAAGAATGAAAAAGTGGTTGTCTGCGTAGGCTTGAGGAAGGGCAAACCAGTCTCTGCAACTATAGCTGCACGCGGCTTAGACCTAAGCAGGGTTTACACAGAGCTATTGAAAAACAATGATGTGAAGGCAGGGGGTAGGGCAAACATAGGCGGCATCCAGTTTAAACGAGAGATTACGCTTGAAGACGCGGTAAACCTTATCAGGATAGCTGTGGAAGGCGAGGCCTGATTGTTTTCTGTTCAAAACGTTGTATTCAGAACGCATACTTAAGAGGTATGCTTCAGCCTCCATCCTGTGCTTCATCCTTCCAATATCCCTCCAGAATACTCCCTCAGGTATCCTGTACGCCAATACTTTCTTACCGTCTTTAATCATTAACCTGATCGTGTCGGTTATCCAGTATTCTCCGGCTGGCGAAACAGGGGTCCTCCTGATATAGGAAAATACTTCACGCGTGAAAACCAGTGGGCCAGAGTTAACCGCAAACATGTCGTCAACCTTAGCCTTCTCCGCCTCCTCCCCGGTGACCTTCTCCAGAATATCGATTACTCTCTCACCTTCGGTTCGAACAATACCGTAATCCTTATACTCTTTCATCATGTAGATCCCCATGGTGACATCAGCCTTCTCCCTCATGTGGAGCCCAATCTCGCTTTTCAGGAAATCATACGGGTGGAAAAAAGAATCGCCGTAGATCACTATGAAGTCATCGTTAACCCATTCCTCGGCAACCTGTATCGCCTTGGCAGTGCCCTTTTTCTCCTCCTTCTCCCCCAAGTCCTGATAGAGGTAGGAGAGGGCGATGTTAAACCTGCAGCCATCCCTAAGGTACTCGAATATCTGCCACTTACCCTCCCCAAGTACTATGAAAGCCTTTCTCACCCCAGCGTCTGCAAGAGCCTTCACGTTATACTCTATCACAGGGCTATCCCCAACGAGAGACAACTCCTTGTTTATCGCGTTAGAATAAGGCCGCATCCTAGTGCCTTTTCCCGCCGCCAAGATTAACCCGATCATCCTTAAGCATGAACCGGATTTCAATACTTAAGAGTTTTGCGTTAAGCCTCATAAGCCTTTATGGACGGGGTTTTTTCTAAGTCTGCTAGGCGGATTTCCTACGTTTTTAAAAAAGCTTAATTAGTGCCGTTGACACATGTATGTTTAAACCCGGCGATGGCTTCCACAGAGGGAGAGACCCGTATTACTTTAGAGGGAGGATCTAAAGAGTTCGAAAAGCTTCAGGAGGAGCTTGGCGAATACGGTTTAACTGATAACGAGGCTAAGGTTTTCATACATCTTTTAAAAATGGGGCCGATGAAGGCCAGTGAAATAGGCTTATCGCTAGGCATCTCCAGGACGGAGGTGTATAACATATTGACAAGCCTCCAGAACAAGGGTATTATAGAAGCAAGCCTAGACCGTCCAGCTAAATTCTCAGCAATAGGCTTTGAAAAGGCACTTGACATCCTGATAGAGGCGGAGAGGAGAAGAATAATGACGATGGAGAAGAGCAAGGAGGAGCTCATGGAAATGTGGAAGACGGTTCGTGTTCCTTCTAAAGTAGAGGAGCAGGAGAAGCTTCAGCTTTTGAAAGGCATAGAACAGATTTATGCGAGGCTTTCAGACATGCTGGATGAGGCTAAGGAGGATGTTAACATCGTAGCCTTCAGGACGGAGCTCGTCCGGGCGTATAATGCTGGAATCCTGCAGAAGCTTCGCAACCTGAGTAAGGATAATGTTCGCATCCAAATACTTACACACGGTATTGTAGGCGCGTCGAGCATCACGTCATTCCTTAAAAAGCATGCTGAGGTTATAGAGGTTAAGACAATGAGTATTTCAGCACCATGCTTCGTAATCGTAGACAATAAGCAGCTTCTCCTGTTCACCAAGCCGCCGGGTATAAGCCGGGCTGAGAGAAAGGAGGCCACCGCGATCTGGACTAATAGCGAAGCCTTGGTGCAGTCGCTCAAGAAGCTGTTTAGAAGCATGATGCAGCCTGAGGAAGTTTCAGCAAGGATGCTTCCTGTCGAACAGGAGTTGAAAATGAGGGAGGAAGAGTATGCTTCTTTCAAGAAGCAGCTTTCGCGATACCTTTCAATCATTGGGCTGGAAGTCGAGGATGACATAAAAATAACCGGTAAATCCGGGATTACACACGTGTTTGACATAGGTATTTTAAACGGGGATAAGCCGATTGTCTGCGATATTGTTTTTGACGTGACTGATGTTTCCGTCACATCAATAGTTGGATTCTACACTAAGAAGAACGATGTTGAAGATATGATTAACGGGTCAACTCTAATAGTTAAGCCGAAGTTGACTGAGGACGCTAGGCAACTGGCTAGCTTCTACGGGATCAGGGTGGTTGAGCTTCAGTCTTCTTAAGGATCGCCCGGTGGATCGTTATTCCATACAGCTCCGTGAACCGGGATGTTTAAGGATAGCGTTTTCAGGGGCTTGACAAAGAGGGAGGCGGAGGACCTTGTAAACGCGGTTAAGCATGACAAGTACTGGAGGCTCAGCTCTGGAAACAGGGAATTCATATGTGTCGTAGCGTTGTCAAGGGCGAGGGTGAAGTCTAGACGCGGAATGTATGCAAGGGCAACGCATTTCGGCAGGGTTGAGGTTTCTAAGGATGCTGCGAACTTTTGCAGAAAGTGGAGGGTTCTCATTGTTGACACTAGGAGAATGCTTGCAGTATCAGTTTTAACGTGGAGGGCGTTCAACAGGATTGTTTCAAAAGGGCTTGGCTCCGAGGTGTACTCCATGCTGCTGGCAGGCAGGATACCGGTTTATTTTAACACAGGCAGTGTGTTAAAGGTCTTTGGAGGGGAGCATCAGCAAGAGTAACAGATGTAACAGATAGTTTATATTCTTTTCAGAAAATCCTCGTAACGGCTTACGATGCTGTTCCAGTCATACTTGGAAGCAGTGTTGACGCATCCCTGACTCATGTTGCTCTCCATGGCCTCCAACGTTTTCTCGGCGATTTTCTCAGGTGAAACGGGACACGTGAAACCGTTTAAACCTTCTTCAACCAGGCTGTAGGCAGCGTTCCTATCGTGCCTAACTGTCACGACAGGCAGGCCGCATGCATTCGCTTCTAAAACAACAATTCCGAAGCCCTCCCTTGTTGAAGGTAGTATGAACACCTTCGAAGACTTCATGCAGGCTATTACCTCATCATGATCTTCAAGAAACCCTTTAAACACAATGTTCCCACTTACTCCAAGCTGTTCAGAAAGGCTTACGAGAGAATGTTTCTCCGGGCCGTCGCCTATTATCACGCAGCTAATATCCGGAATACTGTCCCTCAGAATCCTCACAGCCCTAATAATCAAGTCGACGTTCTTCTCCTTCACCAGCCTGCCTGCGAAAACCATGTCTGACTCCTCGCCGCTCTTCGGGACTCCTGCTATATGTTCAAAATCTATCCCGTTCGGAATCACTTCAGCGTTAACACCAATACTCTCCAAGCTTCTCCTTGTCACGTCTGATACAGTAATATGCATGTTTGTAAGCTTTAAGACGGCTCTTTCAACAGCCCAGCCTGCAAGTCCCTTGGCACCCAAGTATTCAAACCAGTAGCTACCCCAGAGCTCATGCCAAGTCACCGCCATGCATGCCCCGGCTGTCATGGAGTGAACCTTAGAGGAGAAGCAGGAGAAGTATGGGAAAGCCTGAACATCTATGAGGTCGACATCACGCTTTAAGCCTGAGAGCAGCTTGAGCCCGAAGTATAATGCTTCGCTTATCGAACGCTTCCCATTGACGTAAAGAGGTCTCCCTCCTCCAACCCCGTGAAGCAGAATACCGTCGAGACTCCTCTCCCCGTCACACCACCATTCTAAGCTGAACCAATGTACCTCGTGCCTGCGAGATAGCCTTCTCCCAATCTCATAGATTCTTCTCTCTACTCCCCCCTTAATCCATGGGTACACTGCGTCATAAACGAAGGCGATCCTCATGTCGGCCTCCCGTTTCCAATAATGTTCAAGCAGACAACGTGTTTAAAAGAGTTGCTTAAAAACAGGTTTTATCGAGTATTAAGAGGATGATTCCTGCTCATTAGCTGGGAAAGCCTTATCTTCCTCAGTTTCAACTCCGAAATAGTTACGGCTCTGCAGTTTTGAAGCATCTCGGCCAGCTTCGTCAACGATAAGTAAAGGAGCTTCTGGCTCTGCCTCCCAGCTAGGGTTTCAACCGTCCTTCTGAACCTTTCAACGTTCTCCTTTCTTCCGACAGGGCATTTCCCAGATAGAAAAAGGGATGCCTTTGAGAAGCCAAGCTCCCTTTCGAGGTTGAAAACAACCAGCTGGAGGCCAGCCATCTCAGCTTGCATTCTTGCAAAACGCTCAGACGCCTCAGAGAACCTGCTTATGCCAAGATTCAGATGAATCGGGATAACTTCCTTATCCGGTTGAACCTATCTGAAAACATGGAGAAGGCTCCTACTATCCTTCCCATCCGAGAGAGCGGCAGGAGCCCTCTGAAAAATCGGGTATTTCTCAATCTCTGTTAAAACCCGTCTCCTAAAGATATCTTCAACCCTACTGCTCATAGACGAGGTGTTTGTATAGATTGAGTTTCCCTGCGGCAATACTCGAATCCGCGTTAAGTTTTTAAATACCCTGAGGAAGCATGTAAGAGAAAATGACGATAAAAGTAGGTATTAACGGGTTTGGAAGAATCGGCAGACTGTTCTACAGGGCAGCCCTTGAAGACCAGGACTACGGTAAAACTTTTGAAGTGGTTGCGATAAACGATATTGCTGACACTAAGACTAACGCCCACCTGTTGAAATACGACTCGATCCATGGCCAGCTGAAGAATAGGGTTGAAGTAGGTGAAAACGTGATAAAAGTAGACGGTAGAGAGCTTAAAGTCCTAATGCAGAAAGACCCAGCGCTAATACCTTGGAAAGACCATGGCGTAGACATAGTTATAGAGTCCACAGGCCTTTTCACTGACAGGGAGAATGCCAGCAAACACTTTCAGGGTGGAGCTAAGAAAGTCATCATATCTGCCCCGGCGAAAAAACCGGACATAACAATAGTCATCGGCGTAAACCATGAAATGTATGACCCTGCCAAACACCATATTGTCTCAATGGCATCGTGCACAACAAACTCGCTCGCACCAATGCTTAAAGTGCTCCTGGCAAACTTCGGAGTAGTGAGAGGCCTAATGACGACGATCCATGCATATACAAACGACCAGAGAACATTGGACTTGGTTCATAAAGACCTGAGGAGAGCAAGAGCAGCAGCACTCTCAATAATACCCACAACAACCGGGGCGGCGATAGCAATAGGCGAGGTAATACCTGAGCTGAAAGGCAAGCTTGACGGTATAGCCCTAAGAGTACCTGTGCCAGACGTCTCGCTAACCGACCTCACCTGCGAAATAGAGAAAGAAGCATCAGTGGAGGAAATTAACGCAGCCTTCAAAGAAGCATCGGAAACATACTTGAAAGGGACACTGCAATACGTTGACGAGCCGCTCGTGTCGGTAGACTTTCTACACAACAGCCATTCGTCAATATTCTCAGCACTAGACACGAGAGTAATCCCGCCAGGAGGGAAAGGAAGATTTATAAAAATATTTTCTTGGTATGATAATGAGTGGGGTTTCAGCGTGCGTTTAGTGGACCTAGTGAAGCTCATGGGTTCCAAGTTGTAAAAACACCTGTCTTAAATTCTTATTTTTTCAGAATGCAACCTTAAGGATTAAAAAGTCATCGAAAACTGGGTTAAAGGACGAAGCGACCATGTAATCGAGGATGTATTGCCTGAAGCAAGCATGAGCTCGCGAGATTTATTGGATGAGAACAGGACTACTGGTGCCAGTTCTTGAAATATGATGGAGTGTGGCAGATTTAAGATGAGGTCCCAAACAGTCTACTAGGGTGTTGAAAGTTCGGAGGAAGTAGCATGCACTATTGGATTTAATCGTATTTCACAAATGAGGGCATTCCGGGCACTCTGATTGAATATAGAGAAGTTCGTCTAAAATTTCTTCAGCCGTTTTCCGATACCGTAAGGCTACAAATCTGTCTGTCAATAGAATTGTTGGAAAAGGTGTGTTTTAGGGGTTATCAATTATTGCGAATGTTATGATTGGTGCTCCGTCTGTATCTAAAGGAATGGGAAAGGCAATTCTTTTTCCTCTCCTAAACTCCATAGCGCGCGCCATAAATTTTTAACGAATTTGAACAGTCAATCAGCTTGAACAGCGATATGAGAATTTTCACCGTATGAAACGAAAGTCTTAGAAAATCGATTCCTAGCACTTGGTCTTCAGAAATATTCTTTCCAAACAGCCATCACTATATGGTCTAATGTGGCTATAGTCTCTTTCAAAAACCAGCTTCGAATCCATGCGTTTAAGAACGTATCTGCAAACAGTTTCGGAGACCAGTCTACACGTATATCTTGTATCCATTCTGAGCATTAGTGTAAGCACGAGTATTGGACACGGGTTTCTTGAAACCGTTACGAGCTTCGTATCCGCCAGCTCCAATATCTCCACGTGTTCTCTTTCCAGCCTGAGGAAACGAATATAGAATAGTTCGAACACGTCCCTCATCGTCCTAATTCTCCGCGGCTTCAACGTCCAGAAAAAACCATAAGAGTAGAAGACGAAAAGGGCGAGAGCCAGTGGAACATGTTTAAACCATGTTTTTAAGTGGCTTAAATTGTCTTTTGAAGGTTGCTTCTCCATTTCTAACAGCAGAGTTAGATTCGCGGCTTATCAACTTTACTCGGGTTATTCTATTCGACGCGTAAACCAAGCTTTTATTCAAGTAATCTTAACAACTTGTTCAAGAGGCTTCTCAAACCCTTTGATAAGCTCCAGACATCATGCTAATAAATGTCACAATCCTTCTCGAGGCGATTAAACCCAACCTGTTTGCTGCTCTCATCAAACCATAAAGACTATATACTTTTTCAACATTATTATACTGTGAGCCTGCCGCAGCCGGAGCCGCCGCTAGATTTCCCTTCGCCACCCTACCCGTTACTGGTTACACATGCTTCTCTAGAAAGCCTTTTCAACGTGTCCTACTGGCTCTGGAGACTCAACCCGTCTTCAATACTCCCAGTGATTCTGAGCAGCGCCGTCGACGTTTTGAAGCAATCGATAATCCTCGTCACCCTCATAGCTGGCCTAATGCAGCTTGCAGCAGCAGGGGTTCTCGGGGCGATTGCAGAGTCGATCGGAACTGGAGATGTCTCCAGACTAGTTTCAACACTGGCCCCAGTGGTGCCGACGATCATAATCGTAACTGCAGTATCCGTATTCGTTTTCTTACTAGCGTCAATCTTAGCTGGCGGTTTTCTGAACTCCGCTGAATACGGCTCCTACCTCCTTCTTCTGCACAAAGGCAGTCTTTCAACAGGAGACGTTTTCGAAGAGATGAGGCTCAAGTGGGTTAAGATGGCATGGACAGTGCTGATTGTTGAAACAATAAAGATTCTCCCCGTGTTAATAGTTTTGGCCCCAATACTCGTAGATGCTTTACGCCTGCTTTCCGCCAGCCCAGGTCCTTCGACTGTTGTTAGCAGGTTGTTCCTATGGCTTGGCCTCGCAATACTCGCGTTGGTCTGCACGTTGCTCTTAACGGTGTTAACAGTCTACGCTTATCCCGCGGCTGCAGACGGAGCGTATGGTTTTAGCGCCGTGAGGAGAAGCATAGTGGCATGCTCAAAGCTTCCCGCGAACACTGTGGCATACTGCATTCTAAGAGTCCTATCCGTCGTGCTGATGTCTATTGCCGCGTTTCTAGCAGGCCTGCTCGGCGTCCAGCTCTCGTCAATCGCAACCGTGGTTCTAAGCTTTCTCGTAACACCGGTTTTCCACATATTTAAGACGATGCTTTTTCTAAAAGGAAAGCCTGAACCCTTTGTCACTCCGCTTCCAGTCGGCCCCCCTGTTTCAAAAGATGTTTTCCCGCATGTTTTAAACACTGGTTTAAAAATGGTTAAGAAGGGTTTAAACGAGCTCATCGACTTCTTGGCTGAGCCCAAGAACATGGTTTTCCATTTTTCCTCAGCAATAGTCTTCTCCCTGGGGGTTATTCTCGGGAAACATTTATCCTCCTCAGGCATTAGACAGATGGTCTACTCTCTAGGATACGTGCCGGGGGAGGTGAACATCCTGTTTAAAGCAGCCTATGGCCTGCCGTTCTTAGCCATCGACATATCCTTCCATAACTGGCAGGTTTCGCTCGCAACAGCCCTATCCGGAATCATATTCGTAGCTCCGGTGCTTGCAACCCTTGTTTTCAACGGGCTCATCTTGGGGGTGGTTGAAGACATTGTTCAAAACCTAGTATTGTTCTTGGCAGCCATAATTCCACACGGCGTAATAGAGATCCCCGCTTTTCTGATCGCCGGCTCAGCCGGGTTAAGCCTGGGAGTAGAGTTTCTTAAGGCTTTGAAGAAAAGAAGCGTTAGCTCAGACACTGGATTCCACATGGCTTTAAGAAGAACGGTTTACATTGTCTTCGGCCTAGTTCCTGTCTTCATCGTAGCAGGCGTCATAGAGACGTTTGTCACACCGTTTATAATGCAGCTCTACGGCTGGCACTGAACGCTGTTCAAGTGGGGTTTCAGGCTCCCGCCCGTTTAGTCTTTCTCAAATTATCAGTATAAGGACTCCTAAGAAAACAAGTATCCCAGCCACGGCAGTTTTTAGGGACAGTTCCTCGCCGAGTATCAGGTATGAGAGCACTATTATGAAGAGTATGCTTGTCCTATCTATAGTGGCAACCTTTGAGGCGTCTGCAAGCTTCAGGGCGGCGAAGTAGAAAACCCATGAAAGCGCTCCGCTCACGCCGCTCAGTATTATGAAAAACATGTCTCTCTGCGTTAACTGTGTTAATTGCGATGTTCTTCCAAGAAGCATTATTATTCCAATCATGGTTGCAGCCATTATTAACGCTCTGACTCCAGCAGCCACGGTTGAGTCAACAGTCTTCAAGCCTATTTTACCAAATATTGTAACCAATGCTGCGAAGAAGGCGGAGAGGAAGGCTAGGATGAGCCATATTCCAACACTATCCGTATTCATGGAATCGTCTGCCCTAAGCAATATATTAGTTTAAAATCCTTCTAGCCTCGGCTTTAGATAGTAAGACTTAAATTTACTAGCCTGCTTTCCCAGGCATGGCGTCTAGGAGACTACTGGTATTAACACATTCAGCGGGCTTCAAACACGACTATATTCCCATCGCCGTTAAAACCTTTAGGGAACTTGGGGATTCAAACGGGTTTAACGTTTTCTCGACGGATGACTGCTCCATCATTAAAGAGAGTTTCCTGAACGTTTTCTCAGCAATGCTCTTCATCACGACAGGCGAGCTGCCCATGGATGAGGAGCAGAAGAAGGCGTTGATAGATTTCGTGAGAAACGGGAAGGGTTTTATAGGCATCCATAACGCGACTGATACTTTCTACCAGTTCCCCGCCTATGGGGAGATGATTGGAGGATACTTTAACGGCCACCCTTGGACCCAGGAGGTTGCTGTGAAAGTCGAGGATAGGGAACATCCTTCCACAAAGCATCTCCCGGAAAGGTTTAACGTTAAGGAAGAAGTTTATACTTTCAAGGATTGGAGCCGCAGCAAGACGCATGTATTGATAAGCCTTGACAATTCTTCGGTGGATCTTAGTAAGGGCACTAGGGAAGATAATGATTACGCTTTAGCTTGGTGCCACGATTATGGTCAGGGCAGGGTTTTCTACACAGCTTTCGGCCACTTTCAGGAAATATGGGGCGAAGAATGGCTTAGGAAACATCTTTTAGGCGGGATACTGTGGGCTATGAAAATCCTCTAGGTTTTCACCTTCCCATTACTACTCTAACAGTATGCGTAGCCCCATCGTTGAAAACTGGTAAAACATTCCCCTCAATTGGCCTACCGTCAACAATAATCTGCTTCACGCCCCGGCAAACATGCTCCTCGTTCCTAACCTCTATGACGTATTTTGCTCCACGGTAGTAGCGCATAATCCTGAAGCCGGGCCAATCACTGGGAATACACGGGTCCACGATCAACCCGTCATACCCCGGCCTAACACCAAGTATCCACTGTGTTATTGCTACAAGGTTCCAGGCTGCTGTACCCGTCAGCCACGAGTTCTTAGCCTCGCCGAAGGTCGGTGCATCCGGGCCGGCGATCATCTGAGCGTAAACATAGGGTTCGCAACGGTGAATACTGCTCATCCGCTCTCTTGCTGATGGACATATCCTCTTATAATAGTCGAAAGCCCTGTCACCCCGTCCGACCATGGTTTCCGCAATCATTATCCACGGGTTCGTGTGGCAGAATATGCTGGCATTCTCCTTGTAGCCAGGCGGGTAGCTTGATATTTCTCCAAGGTTCACATGGTAACGAGTGTAGGCAGGCTGGTGTAAGACTATTCCGTGCGGCGTCGCAAGATGCTTACCTACGGAGTCGAGCGCTTTAACAGCCCTACCGTCCTCCAAGCCTATGCCCGCCATCACGCAGATCCCCTGGGGCTCTATGTAGATGCGTCCCTCCTCACACTCCTTGGACCCTACCTTGGCTCCGAAAGCATCGTACGCGCGCAGGAACCATTCCCCGTCCCAACCGTGCTCCAGAACCCTCCCAGCCATCTCTCCGGCGAGCCTAAGATACTTGGCAGCGTCATCCAAGCGTTCAACATGCTCAGCGATGCTGGCCATCTCTCTGGCTGCCAGAGTGAAGAGCCCTCCGATGAAAACTGACTCAGCCGTCTTCCCGTCAGTCCTGTCTGGAGCAGTCTGGAACGATTCCTCAGGGGTTGTCGACAGACAGTTCAGGTTTAAACAGTCGTTCCAGTCAGCGTGGCCTATCAGTGGAAGCCCGTGGGGGCCAAGCCTGTTCAAAGTGTACTGTAGAGCCCGGGTTAAATGCTCGTATAGAGGCTGCTCAGTGCCCGGAGTATTCTCGTAAACCACCTGCTCGTCGAGAACCGTGAAGTCCCCGGTCTCTTTAATGTATGCAGCCACGGACAGGATGAGCCAGAGCGGGTCGTCGTTGAAACCGCTTCCTATCTCCTTGTTCCCCCTCTTCGTAAGCGGCTGATACTGGTGGTACGCACCGCCGTCGAGCAGCTGGGTTGCAGCAAGGTCAAGTATGCGTTCACGCGCACGCTTCGGAACCATGTGGACGAAGCCCAGCAGGTCCTGGTTTGAATCTCGGAAGCCCATTCCCCTTCCAATACCCGACTCGTAGAGGGAGGCGCTGCGAGAAAGGTTGAAGGTCGCCATACACTGGTAGGGATTCCAAACATTAACCATCAGGTTAACATCCCTGTCGACTGTTTCAACACTGTACTTGGACAACAATTCATCCCAATAGTTCCGCAGCTCCCGGAAAGCCTCTTCAAGCTCAGCGGGCTTAAGATATTTTTCAACGATTCTTCTAACGCGATCCTTATTGATGACTCCTGGCGCTGTGAACTTCTCCTCCTCCGGGTTCTCAGCATACCCCAATAGGAATACTGCTTCACGCGACTCGCCGGGCGCCAGCTTCAGCCTAATGTGGTGGGAGCCTATTACCGCCCAGCCGTGGGCAACAGAGTTTCTGGATTCCCCCTTCTCAACCACAACAGGGTTTTCAAGGCTACGGTAAGAACCCAGGAAGGCTTCGCGAGAAGTGTCGAAGCCGGCTAAAGGCTCTGAGCACGCGAAGAAAGCGAAATGGTTCCGGCGCTCCCTGTAGCCAGTCCTATGGTAGATAACGTTATTTTCAACCTCAACCTCTCCGATACTGAAGTTACGCTGGAAATTAGTCATGTCGTCCAACGCGTCCCACAGGCAGAACTCTACATATGAGAAAAGCTGCAGCTCCACCGGTGTGCTGTTAGTGTTACGGATTTTAACACGCCAAACCTCCATCGCCTGCCCTAAAGGGACGAAGAAGGTTATCTGCGTCTCAACACCACGGTAGGCTGAACTTATGCAGGTGTACCCGAGGCCGTGGCGACACTCGTAGGAGTCTAAGGAACGTTTAATAGGCTGCCATGTCGGAGACCAGTATTCGCCAGTTTTAACATCCCTAATGTAGACGTATCTTCCAGGTTGGTCAAGCGGGATGGAGTTGTACCGGTAGCGGGTAATACGCCTGTAGCGAGCATCCCTGTAGAAACTGTATCCTCCAGCAGTGTTAGAGATCATTGCGAAATAATCCTCCTGCCCCAGGTAGTTTATCCACGGTGTCGGGGTGTCTGGCCGCGTTATCACGTATTCTCGTGCCTCATCATCAAAATAACCGTAGGACATGTTCTCATTATCGCTAAATGTATTTATTAAGTTTTAACATTTAAACTTGGGTTTTGCGTTTAAACATTTCCTGTAGAACAGCTATCTCCATAATCCTTTCCGGTGAAATCAAGTTCCAATATATTCCCTCAGGTTTCTTCCTAGATCTGTGAATTCTAATGATTTTTGAAGGAGTTGCAACATAGTCCAAGGGTAAATCGTATGGGGCTACTTCAAACTCCTCCTTAACCAGTTGAATATCGTGAATAGTGGTAACTATAGGTGTATTCTCGTCAACCTTACCGTATTCTCGTGCAACAGCCCATTCTACTTCAGAATATCCTCCGCCCTTGCCTATCCTCTCACCCTGCTCGTTAACGGCTACGCTGCCTACAACCACTAGGTCTATCTTAGGCAGGTCCATAGGATTAGTCTTCACGCCGTAGATGAATGCTCCCTTAATTGTTGAGGCAAAACCATAATCCTTCTTGTCAAGCTTTCTAGGGTTTAGGAGGAGGAAACCGTTCCTAAGCCTTGGAGTAGGCATTATAAGAATAATGCCGTTCACTAGTGCCAGCTTTCTGACATGGGTCTGTGGGGAATCAGGGTTAACCTTAACTACCATTGCTCTCTTCCACTCGTCAAGCTGTGTGAGTAGTGAAGCAGCCTTCTCGGCGTCAATGAAATTAGGAATTCTTCCAAAAGCACCTGGAAAACGGGCTATGTGAAGCTCCTCCATCCTCCTCCAAATTTCATCACGTAGCTCTCGCTTCGTCTTAACCATGTGGGAATAAACATGCTTCTCCAACAAAAATATTTTTAATTCTTCATGGATGATGCTACTGACCCAATTCTGATGGGAAACCGGTTCTTTTAATAGGCTTTATTGTTATTTCTCATATGTTCAAGCAGCATTTTTCTCGTCTTATACACTCCAGAGGTTGCATCCTCTTTTCCTTCAAACTCTATTGAAAGATACCCCCTGTATCCAACTTCCTCAAGGATTCTAAAGATTTTGGAGTAATCTATGTCCAGCTCGTACCACACGCCCCCGCCATAATAGGTTTTCACGTGAACCAGAATCGTGTAAGGTGCTATTTTCCTCAAACTGTTATACATGTCCTCAATGAAGTTCCCAGTATCCATCAGAACCCTTAGCCATCTCGAGTTAACATCCTCAACTATTTTTACAATCCCTTCTGGTGCAGCCGTCAGTCCCCAGTGGTTTTCTAAAGCCATTACTACTCCCAAGTTCTCTGCAATTGACAGGCATTTTTCTATGGATTCAACGACCCACTTGAACGCATCATCATCTGTGTAACCTTGAATCGGCGGTTCCTTCCCTTTGTTTGCCATCAATTCGTCAAAACTTTCTACTGTTCCCCATCTTCCAGAATTCAGCCTGATGGCGGGGGCACCGAGTTTATACGCGATTTCTAGGCAGCGCTTAGTATGCTCCACTTCCTTCTCCCTTTGTTCCTCGCTTGGCTTCACGAAATTCTGATGTATTGCAAGACAATAAATATCCAGACCAAGGCTTAAAGCCAGACTCTTTAAACTATTTATGTAGCTATCATTTTCACTTTTCATTTGGACATGAAGTATTTCGACCCCATCTAGGTCAAGTTCCCATGATTTTTCCATTACAAGCTCTATTGGAACTTTTTCAGGAAGGAAATGCCAGAAACTGTATGTGGATGTGCCGATCCTGTATCTGGACATGGTTAAAATATGTATGGGAGGATAAAAATGTTTCTTTACCCACCTCAATGAAAGTCTTTTTCGGAACAACTCTTATAAGCTACGGTTATGCTGGTTCTTTCGAAGAAAGATGTTCATAGGGTTCTTAACCAGCGGGCAGCTGGGAGATTTGATGAAAACTCTTGAATGGGCTGAGGCTAAGGGCTTCAAATCCATCTCCATAGGCACGGGCCCCGGAAGCAGTTTCTTCAACGTGAAGGAGGTTGTTTCAAACCCTAGGGTGTTTAAGGATGTTCTCAACTCCTCGAAGACAATAATCTCTGCAGTAGGCTTCTACGGAAACCCGATAGATCCTGTTGAAGATAAGAGAAAAGCCGCAAAAGAATTCTTCAAAGAGCTTATTGAAGCCGCCTACAGGATAGAGGTTCCTGTTGTAACCGGCTGGATAGGTCTTCACCCCGGAAGTGTGGAGGACAATATTAGGGAGATTGAGAGAACCTGGCCTGAAATAATTAATCATGCTGAGGATAGGGGGATCAAGATAGCGATTGAAAACTGTCCAGGAAACGTTGCGTACAGGCCGGACATCTGGAGGAGAATATTTGGAACAATCTCGTCTAGGAACTTGGGCCTAGAATTTGACCCAAGCCATCTGATCTGCCAGATGATAGATGCGGTTAGGGCTGCTGACGAGTTCGGAGACAGAATATACCATACTCACATGAAGGATGCTCAAATACTCTGGGATAAAGTTGCTGAAAACGGGATACGGAGTGAAGGATGGTGTCCACACAGGCTCCCGGGTTTCGGCGAGCTAGACTGGGCCGACTTCATAACAATTCTTAAGAAACACAAGTACGATTATGCTTTAAGCATAGAGCATGAGGACCCGTTCTACGAGTATAAGGAGGGCCTACTGGTGGCGAAAAAGTTCCTAGAGCAATTCCTACCTTAATAGTGTAAGTAAAAAGACACGCGATGAAAACCCTGATCATATATGTCTCCATACATCACGGTAATACTGAGAAGATTGCTAAGGCTATTGCAAGCACGTTGGAAGCAGACCTAGCTAAGCCAACGGATGTCGGTGCCAGCGATGTCTGCAATTATGATTTAATCGGATTCGGCTCCGGCATATACTTTGGAAAGCACCACTCGAGCCTTTTCAGCCTCGTCGACAGGCTTCCAAGCCAAAACGGTAGGAGAGCATTCATCTTCTCCACAAGCGGATTAAGGAAGATAATGCTTATACATGATTTCGACAAGCCTCTGCGAAACATGCTTATTGATAAAGGCTTCATCATCGTAGGCGAGTTTAACTGCAGGGGCTGGGACACCTATCCGCTGTGGATTAGGCCGTTCGGCGGAATCAACAAGGGTAAACCGGGGGAAAAGGAGCTTGAGGAAGCTAAACGGTTCGCAATAAGCCTGAAAAAAGAACTTTAAAGCCACCTACTGGTACTCCCTGCAGGTTGGGCAGTACCATCTCTGGTACTGCTGCACGTACATCAACGGGGTGCCGCACTTGGGGCATGTAGGTGCTGTGGTTTGTGTCGGGGTAACGGGAGTAGCGCTGGGGAGGGTTTTCCTAACCTCTTCAACTATGAGCTCTGTGAAAATCTTGAAGATGGATGCCCATGACCCGAGCATAATTATCAGGATGCCGATTATCATTAGAATGGTGCCTGCTCCTAAGGCGGCCCAGTTGACGGTGAAGTACGGGGGGTTATCGCTGATATTGAAAACTTGTCTAAAGAGGCCTGTGAATATGCCGGAAAACATGATTATCGTTCCAATTAGCCCCCAAACTATTATGAAGGCGAGTAGAACTATTGCTGCTTTAAACGCTCTTCCCCAGGAAACCATTTTTCATCTCGGTAATTTTATCATTTTTAGATTTTTAAGCTTTAAAAATCTTAAACGGGTGCTTTCAAGGTATTTCCTGACTTTTTTAAGCAGATGTGGTTTAAGAGCTATGTTTAAAAAGGAGTGCCTACAGGCTTAGGTGGACTGCTTGTTTTCTCTAAGGGAAACGAGCATCCGAAGTTAGAGGAGGTGAAGAAGTTGAGTTCAGGATACGGAGACAGGCCGAGGAAAATGTACAGGATAACTTGCTCGGACTGTGGGAAGGAAGCGGAAGTTCCCTTTAAGCCCACAGAAGGCAGGCCTGTCTATTGTAAGGAATGCTTCCAGAAACACAGGAAGTATTAGAATGGCTTAAAGCACTCATAGGAACATGTTTTCAATGTTTTTATGACTTTTTTGTTGACCCATATCCGGTAGTGACGCGTATAGTTCAAACAGACTGTCTGAAAATAGACAGTTAAACGATTAGAGACATTTTTAGCGCGCACTAAAACAACTAGGGTATTGAGAAAAATGCTTGTTTTTATACGCCTGAACGCTAGGTTTTTTCAAATCTTTCTTCAACAGTTTTCCAGTCTACTGCTTTGAAGAACGCCTCTATATAATCTGCGCGCTTCAACCCATAGTCGACCATGTATGCGTGTTCGAAAACATCCATTATCAGGATGAGTTTAGCCCCGGAAAGATGTCCCACGTCATGCTCGTTAATCCACGCGTTCACCAGTCTTCCTGCTGCAGGATCATAGTACAGCGTGGCCCAACCGATTCCACGCATTGTTCCAACAGCCTTAAAGTCTTTCTCCCAGTTTTCATACGAGTCGAAGTCTTCGACAATCCTCCTGTACAATTTAGAATCCTTGTCTAACTCTACACTATCCTTCGTCATGTTTCCGAAGTAATATTCGTGGAGCCTCATCCCGTTCCACTCCCAGCCGAGCCTGCGTTTCAGCTCAGCATACTCTGGTGTTCCAGTTTTCCCCTCTTTTAACAAAGCGTTCAAGCTTTCAATCAGCTTATTCGTATTATTCACATAACCCTGGTAGAGCGTGAAATGATTCTTAAGCAACTGGTCGCTGAAACCTTTCAAACCCAACAAGTGTTCAAAACTCTTAGGCTGGTACATTTTACATCCGGAACTTTCACGGGGGCGTTATATTTATGCTTATCCCGAACAACGAGTTTGATTTTGAATCGTTCCGAGTAAAACTTTTTATTTCTAAAGCAGCAGCTTTCCTAACATGAACACCAAGTTTTTCAAAAGGCTTGGTCGAAGCGTTTCGAGCCTTGGGCTTGGAACCTGGAGGATGGGGGAAGACAGGTCTATGGATGATGCTTCAGTAGCCGCGCTTAAACGGGGGATTGAGCTGGGTGCTACGATGATCGACACTGCTGAAATGTATGCTAACGGCAGGGCTGAGAAGCTTGTTAGCAGGGCGATAAAAGGCTTCGACAGGGATGAGCTGTTCATAGTGACTAAGGTTTGGCCGACTAACGCGAGCTACGAGGGTGTTTTAAAGGCTGCTAAGAGAAGTATGGATAGGCTTGGAACATTCATAGACCTCTATCTTCTCCACTGGCCTTCAAGCTTCCCCATTTGTGAAACGATGAGGGCGATGGAGGAGCTTGTCAACAGGAGTATGGTGAAGCATATTGGGTTAAGCAATTTTAACGTTAAAAGCATTGAAGAGGCCAGAGCATGCTTGAAGAAAGTGGATATTGCTGCTGTTCAAAACAGGTTCAGCCCAACCTATAGGAAGGACTATGCTGACGTGATCCCATATGCTCTCAGAGAGGGGATGCTTTACATGGCTTACACCCCTATTGAGAAGGGGAGTCTCTCCGGAAATAGGCTGCTGAGGAGAATTGGGGAGAAGTACGGTAAGACACCTATCCAGGTTGCTTTAAACTGGCTGATCTGCATCGAGCCCGTCGTGCCGATTCCCAAGGCTTCAAGGATGGAGCACTTGGAGGAGAACGTTGGAAGCATGGGGTGGAGGCTGAGCAGCGAGGACTTCGACGAGATTCTGAATCGCCTCTAAGTTTATGACTAAGCAGCGTGAAAGGACAGCGTGTGTTACCTGCAGGGTGCTTATTAAGGCTTGAAAACATGGAGGAAAAGCTTTTTGCCCAGCCACATGCGTACTGTCTTATGGCTGACTGGTGGAGGAAGTGCTTCATATAGCTTACTTGGGGGATTACGGAGACTTTAGCCAGGAGAGTATTGAGAGGGTTGCGGAGGAAGCGTCTCGAAGAAACTGCAACCTTCTGGAAGTAGTCTCCAACAGGGGAGATATTAACAGGGAGTTCGCCCTTTACGATAGGGAGGTGTACCTAAATGGGACGGGGCGGGTGGTAGAGACCTGCTCCTTGGACAGATTGAGGCTGCACACTGGAAAGGGCTCAGGACGAGAACCTATCTTAATGTTCACTACTACGGGGACGAGTTTTACTCTAAGCATAAGGATTGGGCTCAGGTTAAGTCAGACTGGAAGCGATTGACACTCTGTACGGCCACGGTTTCTCGATGTGCGTGAACACGCCGTACAGGGATAGAATGTTTAAACTGATTCTAGAGATAGCTGAAAGAGGCGTGGACGTTATCTTCCTAGACGGGCCTGCTTACTATCCCGGCGCATGCTACTGCAAGCATTGTAGAAGCATGTTTGAGCAGGAGCATGGATTTCCAGTTCCAGTCAGAGAGGATTGGAGGAACCCTGCGTGGAGGAGGTTCATGATCTTCAGGTATAATTCTATCGCAAGGTTTCTAAAGGACGGGCAGAGAAAGCTTAGGGAGAAAGTGTTTGAAGCCCTTCTTTACAGTAATAACAGTGGCCAAGTATGGCCCTCATGGAGCTTCGCTGAGCGCTGAAGCAGTCCGGTCTTTCGTCAAGTCTGGAGGCGGGCTGGTCGCAACCTACAAGACCTCCATGTTTGACGAAACGGGTTATCTTAGGGAACCCCCGGCTCTCCGGTGTATTCGGAGTCTCAGTAGGGGGAAGAGTTATGGGACCTTTAAGATGGGACTACATGATTATAAGAAGGATCACACTCTGGTTGCGGGCGGACCCCAGTTTAAGGCTACTCCCAAAGGCCTTAGAATACTTCCAAACCTGGAATTCGTCATTCAAACTACTGTATCCCAAGGATTACCAGTCTGCCTGCAGCTGGAGCCTGCTCCAGCCAGATACGGGGATCTTACTCCCGAAACAGGTTTTCCAACGATCGTAGCGTCAGAGTTTAGAAGAGGCAGGGCTGCCTACTTCCCATGCAAGTTCGCAGGACAATACTGGAATAACGGGTTCCTCGACTAAAGATAATTGAAAACTCTGTTAAATGGGCCGGTGGGAGCGTGAACGACTTATGAAATAACTGTTTTCAGAGGGAGGAACTACCATATGCTTCACTTGGTGAATTTTACGTATGCTCTCAGAAGATCTTTCAACAGGGTTTTTTCCGGTGGAGAATATTTCCTTCAAGATAAGATTTGAGAGGAGCCTCGAACAGTTAAGACGCTTACACTCGAAAAATCTCTCGAATTGTCCTTCGGGGAAGAGTTTTTGCGATTAGTATTGCAAGCTTGGGCTCTGAAGGGTTGCTGATTGAATACTGAGCAAGCTCATGCTGATTGCAATAGTCTAATATCAGCCTATTGAAGGTTAACTTTTTTATTCGCCTCTTGCCGGCTGTTGACGCCTTTAAAAATTAGGCCGCACATTCTCCATTTCGAGGATTTGGGCAACCAGCCTCGCCAAAACTCTTTGTAAACAAGTTTCCAACCAGAACTCCTCATAATACTTTCTATGAAAGATGGAGTCATGCCCCAGATCCAGTGGCTCGTATCCATTACAGTGGCGTCTGAAAAATTAGCCCAGTAATCTGTTTCCTCAGTCCATTCTTCTCTAAAAGGGATTAGACTGTAAGCCTTTGAGCCTGAAAGCAGGACTAGGCTGTTGCGGAACGACACGGTTTTCTCAGGCAGTATGGGCTGCGAAATCAGGAAGAACCTGCTTGTTTTCGACAGCATCAGGTTCAGGGTGTGTATTAAATCCATCTGGTGGGGGAGAACATCATATGCTAACGCAAGGTCGTAGGATGCTTCCAGAGTGGACATGAACTCCTCGTCTGAAAAATCTCCCTTTCTAAAGTCTATACCATTCCTTACGCGAGGATTTCGCACCCAGTTTTCTGACACATACTTGTCAACCATTGTTACTCGAGCTATTCTAAACCTTTCGCTGCAAACCCTGGAGTACAGGCCGTCCACCTCCCACATGCCCCCGAAGTCGATTACGCTCCCAACCGGTAGACATTTCTCTATCAGGGAGATCTTGCGCAGAATAGTGTCCAAGTCTTTCTCCCAGTCTATAGTCTTGTAGTCCGCCCTGTCAATCAGCCCAGGGGGAAGAAGCCGATTAAGCATTGGCGAACGCATGGTCCTGGGCCTGTTCATCCATAAGATGCGGGGAACCCAAGCTTTTAAAGCTTATTAGAAGGGGTGTTTAAAACTAGTTGAAAAAAGTGGCTTGAGAGCTTGGCTCTGCATGATTAAGACGGATCCGCACGATCATCACCTATATAGGATTAGGCTTAGCGAGCTGAGGGAGCTTAGTATCGCAGCCGGTTACAGCGTTGCCGGTTCAACAATACAGGTTAGCCCCAAGGAGAATGTTGCATTCATGCTTGGGAGAGGCAAGCTAGAGGAGGTGAAGCAGCAGGCTGCTGAAAACAGCGTTGGAAGCGTAATATTCTACAACGTGTTGACCAGTAAGCAAAAGTATAATCTTGAAAGAATTTTGGGTATGGAAGTTCTGGATAGGTATGACTTAACACTTAAAATATTTGATATTTCCTCTTCAGACAGGCTTTCTAAGCTCCAGATAAGGCTCGCCAAGCTTTTGAAGGAAATACCCTACCAGAAGCTGCTGGCGTCGATAAGATTCAAGACGGGTAGGGAACATCCTGGTCCAAGGAGCCTCGGAGAGTACGCTTACCACGAGACTGTCGCAAGCCTTCTGAAAAGGAAATCAATAATTCAGGCGGAGATTGAGAAGAGGAGGCTTGAAAAGCTTTCCCAGGTTAAAAGGAGAAGGGAAACAGGTATACCTACGGTTTGCATAACCGGCTACTATAATGCGGGTAAGACAACGCTCTTCAACGCTCTTACAAACCTCGATAAACCCGTTAGTCCAAGGCCGTTCACCACGCTGACCAGCAAGTACTACCTGCTTCCCCGTGGAAAGCTAGAGGTTTTCCTGGTTGACACAATAGGGTTTGTTATAGATCTTGACCCCCGGCTGATCGCTTCCTTCAGCATCACGCTCGACGACATAAGGCTCTCAGACCTTGTAATGCTTACTGTGGATGTTAGTGACCCTTCAGACTTACTGCTCTTAAGGATTAAGACTTGTCTGGATATTCTTAGAAGCCTTAAGGTTAAGAACGAGAGAATAATAATAGTTTTCAATAAGTGTGACCTTGCAGCAAGCAATGAGGAAGTAAGGTTAAAGATTGACCGAGCGTATCCTCTTATTCACGACTTACCCTACTGCCTAGTGTCAGCAAAGCTGCAGAGAGGCTTGGATGAGCTTATGGAGCTAATAGCATCCCGGCTCGACAACCTTGCGGAGCCTGTTACCCAGAAACGTATGTTCAGCTAGCCTTTCAATAGCTCTTTCAACCCCTCATCCGCCTGCATTAAATCCTCCTCTAATTCGCTGCTAAGCGTTAGATACGCTTCCCCAGTGATCCCGTCGGATTCCCTAAACTGTTGCAGCCTCTTAAGCTTTCTCATTATTGCTCCTCTTCTCCCAAAGCTTCTTAACCTCGATGAGCACCCTAGGCGAGGGGCCTCCGAGCCTGTGTCTCCTGAAGAACGGTTTCTTAGCAAGCTCCAGCAGAATAAAGTAGGAAACCAAGATTGTTGCAATTATTGCTAAAAGATATGGTGAGGGCGCTGTAAATCTGAAGACTTCTCCAACAGGAGAGTAGATTATGAGGATCACTGTTAGGAAGACTATTTTAGCCGTGCCAACCAGCCAAGTGCTCGGCTTAGAACGGTAAAAAAGGCAGGCGGGGCCTTATTGAAAAAGTCACGAACATTTCTGAAAGCACTGATTCTAGAAACCATCCTGCCCTGAAAAGCATCTGGAAGATTTGAATTCAGATTATAGTGGGGTTGCAGAAGTATTCGCAGGGCCTGCATCGTCATAAGGTTGAGCATGGTGCTTATTAGGCCGAAGAGCATCATGGCTTCCGAGAGAAACCTTATGTACCATCTTTTCGGCGACTTCAAATACTCTTTGTCAACATTATCCGTTGAAATCGTCAGAAGGGGGGCGTCTGAAAGAAGGTTTAGGAGAAGAACCTGTGTGGGGAGGAGCGGGATGAAGGGGAGAAGCACAGATGCGAACGCTACGGTAAGCATGTTTCCAAGTTCGCGCTTAACGTGTTAGCGCGCGCCGGTTGCTGTGCCGGAGATAATGCTGGTGTCCATGAAGGCAAAGTTAGAAAGCTCTTGGAGAATGGGCTTAATCTGGTTGGAGGTTTTTTCAACAGGCAGAGACTCGCCCGTTAAAGTCGACTCGTTTGCAGAAGTTTCCACACGATATTATTCTTATGTCTGCCGGAAATATGTCGCCGACTGTAAGCTCTACAAGGTCTCCAAGTACGAGCTGAGTTGAATCAATCACTATTTTCTTACCATCTCTTACAACCTTCACGCTATACCTGACGTATCTCCTTAGTTTTCAAGGGCTTTCCCCGATCTTCTTTCCAGTATGAAGCCGATGAGAGAGTTTACAATGACGATGATGAGGATTATAATAGCGTCCGTCAGCTCCCCCACCAATGCTGCTATGAGGATTGCGAAAATCAGTATTTAGACGAGGGGCTTCTAAACCGGGAGAGGAATAGAAGCAAGGAGGATAATTTTCTACCGGTTGCAGCCTCGTTTAAACCATACTCCTTAAGCCTCCTATCCGCCTCATCCTTACTAAGCCCTTCAGGGGTAGTTCCTAGCTATTTGAACACCTCTTCAGGAGGGAGCTCCCAAACATTTCTCATTATCCGCCTTCAGCCTTGGAATAACCTATATAGGTTTTTGCAAACCGTCTCTTTCCACGAGCGTTTTCATATGCATTGATTAGAGTCGCCTGTTTAAGGAGCATATTCAAACGAATCCCCCAAACTTTTTAGGCTGCTCATAACCTGTTCAACACGTTCCCATTCTCCACAACATCTTTATAAAGCAATGATCTGCTTCATTTATCATACTGACTTGACGCTCGAAAAATGTTTAGACGGGGAACCGGGGGGTGTTTTTTGAGGGTTAAGATTGCTGCATCAATACTGTCTGCGGATTTCGCTAAGCTGGCTGAGGAGATTAAGCTGGCAGAGTTAGCCGGGGTCGACCTGCTTCACATTGACATTATGGATGCGCACTTTGTACCCAACATGACTATAGGTCCACCTGTAGTTAAATGCATCAGGAAGGAGACAAGGCTACCATTGGAGGCTCACCTTATGGTTGATAAGACAGAATGGTTTATTGAGGAAATGGCTAAGGCAGGGGTTGATATCCTGACTATACATGTGGAGTCTACCCGCCGGCCTTTGCCCCTTTTAAGGAGAATTAGAAAGCTAGGGATTAAGCCGGGGGTCTCGCTCAACCCGGCTACAAAGGTTAATAGAATCATGAGGCTGCTTGATAATATAGATATCGTCTTGGTTATGACAGTTAACCCGGGTTTCGGTGCTCAACGATTCATGCTTGAAACGCTTCCAAAGATCAACGCGGTGAGGAAAAGCCTTTTTTCAAGGGGTTTGAACTATGTGGATGTTGCTGTCGACGGAGGGGTGAATATTAAAACTGCGCCATTAGCCGTTAAAGCAGGGGCAACTATGCTTATAGCCGGCTCCGCAATATATGGGTCTAACAATGTTGCGAGGGCGGTTAAAGATTTGAGGAAAAGTGTTGAAGGAGTATGCTGGGAGCCTTGAACCCTGCAATACTTTACGACAGCATGACTTGCGACGAGGCAGGGATAAAACTGGCCGCTCGGGAGAAGGGAATAATGCTTGAGACCATGAATTTTCCAGTAACGGTAAACATGCTCGGAGGCGTTGGGAAATACTCTCCAGTTGTAAACAGGTGTCAGTCTAAAGCCAGGAGGGAGAGAGCATCATTCCTGTTTGAGGAGAAAGGGTGTAGAGTGATAAATGCTTTTGAAGTTGAAACAGTCTGTAACAATAAAACGTTCACTATTGCGAAGTTCATTAGAAACGGGGTTAAAACCGTTAAGACCGCGTACGTTCCCTTCGCCGTTGAAAAAGAAGGGGATAAGCCAATATACAGGGTCGAGGACATTAGGAAAGTGGTTGAAGGAATAGAGTTTTCATTCAACTATCCGTTAGTCGTTAAGCCGGAAAGAGGCAGCCGTGGGAGGAACGTCATGCTGATTGAAGAAAGGAGTCAGCTTGAAAACGTGCTTAGAAGATGGGTTAGGAGTCTAGACAGTCCTTCAGGCTTGCTTGTACAGGGTCTTGTGAATAAGGCGTTTGACTTGAGAATAGTAGTGGCATCTTACGATGGTGCTAATCATATCTGCATAGCGTCTCTGGCAAGAGTGCCCTCTTCAAAGGAGGCTTTTGCAACGAACACCGCCTTAGGTGCCGTGCCAGTAGGCGTGAGTATCCCTAGAAAGGTTGAGAACGAGGCTGCCAAGGCTGCGGCAGCAGTTTCTAGAAAAATAGGTGTACTCGGGGTTGACGCAATACCTGAGGCTAATATTGAGGCAGTTGAAAAAGTCGTTGAATATGCTAGGAGCCTTAAACCCGTTCACGAGAGGATTAAAAGGTTTAAGGAGTATTTTTCCAGCAGCGTCAGGCTTCCGCTGGAAAAGTTTCTGGAGGCCAGGGGGAGAATGGATGAAGCTTTCAAGGAAATGTTTAGAACGCAGGAGTACGTTAAGCTTAGAAGCTTTCTGGAAGAAATCTTGGATGATGCAGATGTCTACTTCATCGAGGTTAATTCTCGCCCAGACTTCTATATTAACACTAGGAACTGTACAGGGGTAGATGTTTCAGAAGCATACGTAAAATGCTTAGAGGAGATGTTTTGAAAAAATTTTCGATGGTCATATTGTAAATCCGAGAAGCAAGAACTTTGCGGCAGCGTACGCACCTACGAAAAGTATAGCTTTGACCCAGTGGAATTCATGAATAACTCTGAGTGCTATGGCAAAAAGGAGAAACTGCCATATTGATATGACTATGATTAGAACCTGAACTATTGGGCTAATCTTCTCGTTTATAAGGTTAACTAGAGGCTGTGGATCAGGGCATTGCGCCACCTCCGTGTAGAAGCTTGAAGAAACCCCGTAGGTTTCTGTCTTTACACCCGCCTCATAGATGTTCAAAGCTACGATGTATGGTATAGACATGTTTTCCTGAACCGGCGAGACATACGTGTTGTTCAGAAGCAGAGTTAAGTCGACAGTAAATCTCTTAACGCAGTTCCCTTCACAGTAGTCGTCGCTGTCGAAAATGTTTTTCATTATTAACGGAGTATCATGGTTTAAACTGGTTCCGTTCAGCCAGACGCGTTTCACAGTCTTATTAATTCCTGACAAGGTTGTTGAAGCATAAGTAATGTTGATTTCCCCCTCCACTATTCTAGTGGCTCCGATTATAACGCCACTTCTTATCGTCGCGTTTAACGGAATACTGTAGTAACCTCTTACCCTTATCGTCAAATTAGAATCCGCCCCCGTGTAATTCCTTAAACCTATGAGTATGTCGTCCCTAGGTTGGCTCCTCGCAGGATAGCCCACAAGCGTGAGAACCCCCGTGGGAACAGGCGGAGTAGAGACGATCAACAGGATGATGATCACTAAGCCTAGAACATTGGGAAGATGCGCGTAGCCTGTTACGGAAATACCCTGCTTAAAGTCTCCGTATCCGCCTAAAAATCTTCCACTCGAGAAAATAAGCAACAATAGGAGTACGCTGAACAACACTATAACTATGTATTGCATTAAGCGGAATTGGATGAGGCTGTTTATGAAAGAGTCTATCTGCCCCGTGTAGAGTGCCGCCGGAATATTCATTTTCACCCTGTAGAAAACATGGTATTGGGCGAAAGTTAGGATTATGAGGATCGGCGGGATTACTATTAATGGAAGAAAGCTGGGCGAATCTTTGACTTTGAGAAACGCTTCCTTAGGGTTTATAATTGTTAACAACATTTGTCTTAAGAGACTGAGTAGAGGCGGCCCCTCTTTTTCCTTCTTCAAACCCTCTTGCTCAACAGACAATTTTGACTGTTCTTCACCTTAGCCATTATTAAACTTTTTATAAAGCGCACGTTGGAAAAGTTTATTTGAAAACTAGCATAGAAACATTGCGTGATAAGGCCCAGCCGCCAGAATGGCGCCCATTGGATTTTCGAGTATTACTCTCAACCGAGAGTCATGCGGGAGCTCTTCGATTACGGTAGAGACAGGTGGATAGCTGTTGAAGGCAGCTCTAAGGGAAGGGTCTTCATAAGGCATGGCAGGGATGGGGTGCCGCTTAGATTCGAGGATTCAAGCAGCGTCAACAGACTGCTTAAAGAATTCTGGTTTGTTAAGCCTAGGTCCTTCTATGGTTCGGCCAACAAATACGGTAGGCTTTCTGCAAACGAGGACTTGGAGGATGTCTCCAACATTCTCCGCTCAACCCCAACTTGGGATGTTGATAATGATGTTGATAAGTGGCGTGAAACCCTGGCTGTTTGCAGGCTGATAGTTGACGTGCTTGAAAAGGAGAACGTTGCGAAGTCAGTATATCTAAAATGGAGTGGGAGAGGGTGTCACGTGCACGTTTCCGAAGAAGCATTCTCGCAGGAGCTTAAAAAGCATCATCCTCTTGACGCTGCTTTCGCAGTAGTCGAGTATGTCACTAGGATGGTTAAGCCTAGGCTTCCGGCTTTAGCTACCGACGCCAAGATTGAGAACAAGATGGATTTGAAACGGGTTTTCACCCTTCCGCTCTCCCTCCACAGGGAGCTGGATTACTCATGCGTCTGCTTCAAACCTGATGAGATAAACGACTTTGATCTTTCATGGGCTAACCCGGGGAACTTCAAGCATAGAGCGGTTTACATGGATTTTGAAGCAGGAGAGGCTGATGAGCTTGCTGAAAAAGCTTTATCTTCGGTCGGAGGGTATTTCAAGAGGGTGGCTCCGATGCCTTCTGGAAGCGTTAGGAGCGGGGAGGGGGAAACACCCAGGCTTGGAAGGTTCCAAGTTATGGGGTTGCTGCAGGCTGCGCGATGCTTCCTTTTAACTAGAGATATTGAAAAATCCAAGTCCTTCGGTTTGAACAGGGCAATATTCTACGCTTGGGCCAAGCAGAGAGGGGTTGAGGCGAAGAAGGCTGCCGGTCGAAGGGAGACTGTTAAACCCCTTAAACCGGTTGAGGAGAGAAACGTTTTCCAACTGGGGAACGAGGTTGCATACTTGTCCGAAGACGGGTGGCTAATAATAGGTGGCACCATACAGACTCCACGAGACTATGATGAGCATATAGCTAGAAGGATAAACGACGTAGTGCATTATGAAGAAGCCTGGAGGAGGGCTCTCGAGTATCTTAAAGAGTTTCCGCAGGAGGTTCTTCTCGATCAACAGAGGTTTTTCAACCAAGTTTACAAGCCGGTGAGAGACTCTTTCGTCGAAACCGTTTACAGAAGGGAAGGCAGGTTAAAGAAGCTACGTTAAGGATTAGAAATGGTTAATTGTGTCGATGGACACATAGCCCCATAATTTCAGGGTTTAGTTACCCAGGTTTTTATTTCACGACTTTCCTCAACGGATCTGTCTCGACGTATTTTATCAGAATCAGTAGGCAAGGAACTAAGGTTATTGAAGACACTGGACCCCAAAGTAGCAGCCCCATAGAGTAGCTCTGACCCGCGACTGGAGGCAAGTCTGCTAGGAGGCCAGATATGTAGCGGGCTAAGGCTTGCAGAATGTTCAGCGGCACGCTTACTAAGCCCACGTAGCTCCCTGCGCGGGCCTCCTTCTTCATGATCTCGTCTTCCTGTGCCATGTCTGCTGTAACGGGGTTCGGCAATAAGTACCAGCCTGAAATTCCTGCTCCTACGAATGAGACGAACAGGACTGCTTGAACCACGCGGGGGGCAGGGTCTAGGGCCGGCTGGCCGAAGACCAGAGTAAGAGGCAGAAAGATTACAAGAATCATGAGAGACATTACTAGCGGCCTCTTCTTCCCGGTTTTCCTCGCTATCCTAGCCCATGCGAAGAAAAGCACTACTGTTAAAAGGAGCATTAGGCCTCCTGCCATCATGTATTCAACATCTCCTAGACCTAGAACCCTCTGCAAATAGCTGATAACTAGGCTTCCGAGAATAGCCGTCGGAATCGACATGGCTCCTTGAAGGGCAAGCCAAGCCCGGTAGTTCCTATTGCTCCAAAGTATGGTCAGCTCTCTTCGAACATTTGGCTTCGGAATCAGTTTCTCCTCCTCCTTTATCGTGAAGACAGCCGGCACGTATAGTGCTATCTCTAAACCAGCTAGACCCAGTAACAACCCCAGATAAGAAAAGGAGTCGATTTTCAGAAGGGAAGGAAGCATGAAGCCAACAGGTATTCCGACGACCTGCGCCATCATGCCGAAAATATTCTGGTATGCTGAAACCGTTACTCGTTCTTCAGGGTTAACAATTTCCGCAAGCCACGCCACATATGGGGTACTTAGAAGCCCATAGCTCATGTTTGCAAGGCTGATGAAGAAAGTAGCGTAGGCGAACAACAGTGTTTCGTCATAAACAGGTATGAAGTAGCTTGGCACGAATATCATGATGGTCGAAAACGCTAGAAGCAGGCTGCCGGCTAAAACATACTGTCTGCGTCTCCCCCATCTCTTTGACCGGGTTATGTCACTTAGATAGCCGAAGTACCAGCCGAAGAATGCTATGACGAGCTTCCCGATGGCGAATGCTACGCCAGTTAAAAAACCACTCAACTTTAGAAAATCCCAGTAGAACCAGAATGTCGCAAGATCTATGAGAGACAAGAGGGTTGAGGAACCGAGTCTTCCCATCGCATAAATCAGCTTTCCCCTCCTAGTCAACAACCATGGTTCACCACTGTAATAAGCTGCAACATACGTATATAATGTTTTGTAAAACTAATTAGCGTGTGCCAATAGCCCTGAGAAAATCACGGAAGAACAACCAGTATCCTTAAGCAAGGACTTTTCGAAATCACTTTTTGCGAGCCACTTTTAAATACCGTTTAAGCTACTTCAACCCGGTGAATGGAAAAGTGAGGATTGAGCCTAGGAAAACTACGGAAATAGACGTTGTAGAGGAAGACCTCTTCGTCGGGAAACAATCAACCATCAAGGCGAAAACTGGCGAGCTAATCGTTGTGAAGGGGAATGTGGAGTTTGAAGGGGATTGCAACATTCTTTCCAGCCTGCATGCTTACAGCCTTAGTCTTGAAAACGGCGGGAAGATTAATGTTCAGGGTGATCTTATTGTTGAGAAATCCATCAGGCTTGAGGGTGGCGAGCTACGGGTAAGTGGAAGGCTTGAAGCCGAGGATGTGGATGTTGGGAAAGTGGTTAAGGCGGGTAAGGGTTTGAAATGCAGAAGTATAGGTGTTGGAGGGTTTTTAGAATCAGGAGGCGACTTGGATGCTGAAAACATAAGCGTAGGTGGAACTATATCTGTTCAGGGGAATGTGAAGGGTAATAAGCTTGGTGTAGGAGGCACGCTGACTGTTAAGGGTTTAACGGAGCTTGAGAAGCTTGATGTAGGCGGCGTGGCGAAAATCAGTGGGGGGAGAATACTAGATATAAATGTAGGAGGAGTTTTCGAATCGGCTGGAAGGCTGGTTTTCGAGAAATTGAATGTTGGGGGAGTTGCGAAGCTGGAGGTGGTGGATTAAGAATGGCTGTGAAAGGAACACATGTTTCAGTCGGCGGCATTCTGGATGTGGATGGGAGCATAGAGGTTGATGAAGTAAAGGTTGGAGGAACAGTCGCGATCAAAGGCTTCGTGAAGGCAAAGGACGTGTCGGTTGGCGGAAGGCTGAAAGTGAATGGGGATGCTTCGGTTGAAGATAGGCTGGAGGTAGGCGGGGTGGTGAAGATAAGCGGTGAGTTGAAAGCTGGCACTGTAAAAGTGGGCGGTGCTTTAGAGGCTGATGTCTGTTTTGCAGCTCATGTTGAGGTCGGTGGGAAAGTGGAGACCAGACGGGGTTCCAAGTCTAAAACGTTTAAAATAGGGAGAAACGGTAGAGTCATAGGACTTGTTGTTGCTGAGGACGTGAAAATAGGTCATGGTGCAAGTGTTGAGGATGTTTATGCTGGCCGACTTGAGCTCGGGGCGCATTCTTCAGCCCGCAATGTTTACGCGAGGGAAGCCTATTTAAAACAGGGCTGCAGGGTTGCCGGTGAACTCCTCTATGTTGAGAAGCTGGAATTGGAGCACGCGGTACAGGTGAACTCTAGGAAAGTGGAGACGCTGCCTGAGCCTCCCATTTAGAGGTCTTCCTTAACTTTTTATAGTTGCAACTGGTGATAAAGGTGGAGATGCATGGGTAAAGCTAAGAGGCATAGGCTCCAACTGTATGCAGATATTCTTAGGACTCTGAAGGTTCATGGAGAGGGGTGTGGAATAACAAGACTATCTTATGGGGCCAACATGCCTCTGGACAGGGTTAAGAAGCTCGTTGGAGAACTGCTTTCCCACGGGTTGATAGCTAAAAGAACTGATGACCCGAAGATGTTCGTCTTAACGACTAGGGGAATGGAGTTTTTAGATGCTTTCGACAAGCTTTCTATCTTCCTCGAATAACCCAGCGCATCCATCACCTGGCTTGAAAACGCCATACCTATTTGGTCATCCTCTAAGCGAAATTTTATTTAAGTATCAGTATTGGTCTGTTGAAAGAGTAAAAGCAAGATGAATATGTTTACGGATGAAATGAGGGCTGCTGAGAAGTTTATACGCGAATGGAAGGGAGACTCCTATCTCTTTGGAGAGACTGTGCTCAATAGGGTTGGTAGCCTTATAGGAGAATACGGTTATAATGCTCTGCTAGTGGTGTCAAGCGCTAACCCTTGGATCCATAAGCCTCTGACAAGGGTTTCCGCCTCACTTGAGAAGGAGGGAATTAAGCATGATGTGGTTCTGGGCGCTAGGCCCAACTCTCCTCTAGCTGATCTTTACAGGATAGCTTATCATGTAGCACTTTATAGGCCCCGAAGCCTCATCGCGCTCGGAGGAGGCAGCACAATAGACGCGGTTAAGGCTGCCAGCGTCTTAGCCACGTATTCTCCAGCTGAAGTGAGCAGCGTATTGGACGTCAGCTGGGATAAGGCGTGCACAATAGAGCCGTATTTCGGCACTGGTCTCGTCACCATGATGAGGAAGGCAACAGGCAGAGACATCATACCGGTTATTGCAGTGCAAACAGCCTCAGGCTCCGCCTCTCACCTGACTAAGTATTCGAACATAACTGACCCTGTAGCAGGGCAGAAGAAGCTCATTGTTGACGAGGCCATAGTTCCGAAAAAAGCCGTCTTCGACTATCTCGTGACGCTCGGTGCGCCCCGCGACCTGACTGTAGATGGGGCTCTCGACGGCATTTCCCACATCTGGGAAGTATTCATGGGGGCAACCAGCAAAGAATACTACGGCAGGATAAAGGAGATCGCTCAGGTCGGGATCAGGCTCATAGTGAACAGTCTTAAACCAGCCGTAGAGAGGAACGATTTGAAGGCCAGGGTTGCTCTCGGACTCGGAACCGATTTGGGAGGATACGCTATAATGATAGGTGGAACCAGCGGCCCTCACCTAGGTAGTTTTTCGCTAGTCGACATTCTAACGCACGGAAGGGCTTGCGCGATTCTCAACCCCTACTATACATTTTTCTTTGCTGACAGGATAGAGGATCAGCTCACGGCTATTGCTCCAATACTTAGGGATGCAGGCCTCATAAGCGAGGACCTGAATCATCTAAAGGGTAGGAAGCTGGCCGAAGCCGTTGCTAAGGGTTTCCTTTCTTTCTACAGGTCCATAGGGGTTCCGACTACGCTGAGGGAGGCCGGGGCTTCAAGGCTTCACTTAGAACGTATGATGCTTGCAGCAAAAGACCCACAGCTAAAGATGAAGCTGCTCAACATGCCGGTGCCGTTAGACCCTGAAAAAGGGGATATAGAGAGATATATGAAGGGGATATTGAAGGCAGCGTTTACTGGAGACCTTAGCCTAATAAGCAAAATGAGACCCAGTTAGGATTTTTAATGATGCGTGATCCAGCGGTATAAATCACTGAAAACCAGCCTAGTGCCCCAGCTAAACTAGGTGGCGACAGTAATGCTTAATAATGTTTTTCAATCATGACTGGCGCCGTGGAAATCGAGTTTGCAAGAATACCAGTGATCGACTGCCACATGCATGTAACAAGCACCCTGCAGACCAGCAACGTTCTTGAAATAGTTTCTGAAGCAGGCTACTATAGAGCATGCCTCTTAAGCATCATAGATGATAAGAGGGTTAATTTTAACCCTGACGTATTGCTCCTAAAGGCCTTGCATCCCGAAATGTTCTACGCTTTCGGAAGCCTTGACTACTCGTTCATTTTCACAAGCAACCAGCCTCAACCGCTTCACGACCAAGTTGACAGGCTTCTGAGCATCGGGTTTGACGGAATTAAGATGATTGAGGGAAAGCCGACTTACAGGAAAATTTTGAAAATCGGGTTTGACGACCCTTTCTACGAGGATTATTTTGCATGCCTCGAGGAGACTAGGCTTCCCCTGCTTTTTCACGTCGCTGACCCTGAGGAATTCTGGGACCACGTGAAAGTTCCGGTTTGGGCTAAGGCGCAAGGCTGGTTTTACGATCAGACTTATCCTCCGAAGGAACAGTTCTACAAGGAAGTTGACAGGGTTCTGGAAAAACATCCTGGTTTAAAAGTTATATTCGCCCATTTCTATTTTCTCTCTGCAGACATAGAGGCGGCTTCAAGCTTCTTGGAGAAAAATGAGAGCACTCATCTCGACCTAACTCCGGGAATAGAGATGTATCATAATTTCTCGATGGAAAAAGAGGCTTGGCGGGAATTCTTCATGAAATACGGGGATAGGATTCTTTTCGGCACAGATATTTTCGGCGGAGAGAGGGTTGAAAGCGCTCTAGCTAAGGTTCGGTTGGTCAGAGGGTTCCTGGAAACCGATGAAGGGTTAAATCTGCCGAGACACACGCTGGAGAAGATATATTGTTCGAACTTCCAAAGAATTGTGGGCCTTAAGCCTAGAAAGCTAAGTATCGATCTTGCTGTAGAAGAGTGTGAAAAACTAGCTGGGGAGGAGGCACGTCTAAGCTCCCGTCCTTTGGAAGAAACAGTTGCTTGGACAGTTGCCGGAAAAATAAGGAGCCTCGCCTAATTTTAACACTTTTCCAAACGATTCAGCTGGAACCCGCCGAATCTATTTCTCAGGCTATTGGATGAGTTAGACAACTGTAAACCAGTAGGCTGAACTCGCCAGTGTTTTTCGCCAAGGTTAATATTCAGGCGTAGCGTCTACCCTACGGGTTGGAGAAGCCTCGCGTAAGGCAAGTAACAGCCTTCATCCCAACTTTTCTAGTATGCAAAATCGCTGAGACCCTAGTAGCCACACAGGGTTTCGAGCCGGCTCCAGTGACCAGTGGGTATGAGGCGATAAGAGGAAGATTAAGGGGTAAGACTGTAATAATATATCATTCAGGCAGCGTTGTTTACGACGAGGCTCTTAAAGAAGTTAGAAGCATGGTTGAAGAGGCCCTGTACGAGCACTACAGGATTGCTGGAACCACCATTGGGTCGGATGAGGCTGGGAAGGGAGAGGCCCTTGGACCTCTTGTTATTGCAGCAGTCGCGTTAACCCCCAGGCAGGCAGCATATCTCCAGTCGATAGGTGTTGCAGACAGCAAGATTATTCCAGAGAACAGGGTTCGAGAACTCGCCAAGAGGATTAAACAGTTTTCACTCGGCTACAGTATTTTGAGAATCCCCCCGCATAAGCTTAACGAAATGTTTGAGGGAAAGGAGAAGCACGGTAACTTGAACGATATACTTGCAAAAGGACACTGTGAAGTTTTAAAATCTGTTCTTTTAAAGATCTCCGAGAAGCCTGCTCAAATAATAATTGACAAGTTTGATTCAAGCAAAACCAATAGGCGAACAAGGATTATTGAGAATGCCCTCGGCGGTTTAAGTGTTAAGGCGGTTGAAAAAGGAGAGGTTTTCCCAGCGGTGGCGGCAGCAAGCATACTTGCCAGAAGCAGCTACTTAGCATGGATAAGTAGAAACCTTAGTGGAGAAACTTTGAGAAGGGTTAAGGGAGGTGACTATAGTGCTGTCGGAACCATGGAAAGCCTTCCATACTATTTTAAGATGCGCTATTTAAAGTAGAATTGGGTTTCATGCGCCGGCTGGGGAAAACTTAAAATTTATCCTTATTTCTTTGATAAACGCGTTGACGGAACTGCTCTACATGGATGATTCCTACTTGAGGGAGTTCGACGCTAGGGTTATTGAAGTTTCTGGGGACAACGTAGCGCTTGACAGAACGGCTTTTCACCCTAGAGGAGGGGGTCTTCCAGACGACACAGGAGTTTTTCTTAGAGAAGGCGGGACAGTGAAGATTGCTCAAGTCTTTAGTGAAGGAGGAAGAGTCCTGCACTCAGCGCCTGGACACGGGTTGAACATTGGTGATGCTGTTAAGGGTGTCCTTGACTGGGAGAGAAGATATTTGATCATGAGGATGCACACGGGTATTCATGCTTTAGCATCAGTGTTCAACAGGAGGACCGGGGCTTTAATAACTGGGAACCAGGTTGATGTGGATAAGTCTAGACTGGATCTGAACCTTGAGAAGATAGATAGGGGTTTGATAGATGATGTTTTCAACGAGACCAACAGGGAGCTTGCCTCAGGAAGAAATGTTAAGATATATTATCTTCCGAGGGAGGAGGCTCTTAAAATACCGGGGGTAGTTAAGCTTGCTGAAGCGGCACCACCTAACGTTGAGAGGCTTAGGATAGTTGAGATCGAAAACCTGGATATCCAGGCTGACGGTGGGCCCCACGTGGCTAACACGAGAGAAGTGGGAGAACTAGTTTTATTGAAAATAGAGAATAAGGGGAAGAACAATAGAAGAGTCTATTTCGATTTAAAGCAATCTTCTTCCAGCTTATAGTTGGTAAATCGGCTTTTTAAACATATCACGTCACGTGACTAGGTGATTTAGCTAAAAGCTTTTCGAACATGCTAAGAGGAGAGTGTTCATCTAACTATTCAAGCCATTTAAAACCTATTGCGATCCTAATCCTACCCGTTTTCCCAATGCTCAAAAGAGATTCTGGAAGCAACTTTTTCACAAGCCTATAAACCTTTTCGATTATCGGCCCGTTTACCGGAATTCAAAGGCTCAATCCCTTCCCGAGAAAGAAGAATTTTAGGATAAGATGGGCTACTCCTAAACTGTCAATAGCATACAGACTATGTGCGACGGTTTCAACAATGTTTAAATAAAAATTATAATGATTCAGAGAAGTTGTCAGAGAACGTCAAAACAGGATTAAGAAAAAGCGTGTATGGGGCAATCCTGCTCTTCGGCATAGTGAGTCTAATGGGAGATGTGATATACGAGGGTTCAAGAGGAATAGTCCCTGACTACCTCAAGTTCCTTGGGGCTTCAGCAGTGGTGGTTGGGCTAGTAAGCGGTTTTGGAGAGTTTCTGGGTTACACGGTGAGGATTTTAAGCGGGTACCTTGCTGACGTAACTAAGTCCTACTGGCTGTTTATATTCATAGGATATGGCCTCATCATAGTTGTTCCTTCTCTATCTTTAAGCAGCACATGGAGCATAGCGATTGTCCTCATTATTCTTGAAAGGATTGGGAAAGCCATTAGGACGCCTGCGCGAGACACGTTGCTCTCGATAATAGGCAGGGGGTCTCAGACCGGTAGGGTTTTCGGGCTCCACGAGTTTTTCGACCAGATTGGTGCAATCATAGGCCCCATGTTAGTGTCGCTCACAATGCTTTACACCGGCAACAATTATCAACTATCTTTCAGCCTAATGTTCATCCCCTATTTCATGCTGATGCTGGCCTTATCATATACTTTCATCAGGATGGGGAGAACTGTAAGCATTGAGAAAACAGTGGGCGGGGGAATAAAGGGAAAGCTGGACATTAGGTTTAAAATGTATGTTGCAGCTGTTTTCTTCAACACTTTGGGACTGATTCCCGCCAGCCTCATACTTTACAAAGCATCCATATTGCTTAGCGCCACGGGTCAGCAATGGATTGTCCCAATACTCTATCTCGTGATTCAAGCGGTTGACGCACCCATTGCCGTAGTGTCCGGTTACTTCTACGATAAGCATGGTTTAAAAACACTGTCACTTCCATTCCTCCTCTCAATAGCTCCGTCACTCATAGCTTCACTTCAACCAAGCTTACTCTCCCTAATAATTGCCTCAACATGTTTCGGAATTGTTCTTGGTATGCAGGAGTCTATTTACCGTGCAGCCGTGTCAGACTTGGTGGAGGTTAACATTAGGGGTTCTGCATACGGAGTTTTTAACACGGCTTACGGGTTAGGGATGCTGCTGGGAGGATTGGCATACGGGTTTTTCACGGATACTGGTCTTACAATATTTGAGGTAGCTTTCTACTCTATAAGCCTGCAGCTGGTTGCATTATTACTACTTAGAAAAACCAGGTCAGGTTCAGAGAAGGCTTTATAAAGATATTCAGGTGAAACATGCTTTGAAAAATCATGGATGGAAAAGTTCAAGGGTTCAGAAGGGTGATGCAGATAGGGATTGTCGTGAGAAGCATTGAGGAAAGCATTAAAGCTTGGGAGAAACTCCTAAGCGTAAAGGCTTCTGGAGTAGCGGAGACAGAGCCTTTGGAGAAAACAGGTATGAAATATCGGGGTAAGGCTGCAGACGGGAGAGCTAAACTAGCATTTCTTCAACTTGAAAACATAACTATCGAGCTAATAGAGCCTGTCGGAGGACCAAGCACTTGGAGCGATTTCTTAGAGAAGCATGGTGAAGGAATACACCATATTGCCTTTGATGTGGACGACATGGAATCAGTTAAGAAGAGCCTTAGAAGAATGGGCATAAGTATAGAGCAGGAGGGAAGCTTCACAGGCGGTTGTTACGCTTATACGGATCCCAATAGTCCTTTGGGCATCATAATAGAGTTGCTTGCACATCAGCCTTAAGCCTATTCAATACATATAGACTTAGCATTTCTTATAAAAAATAGGCTTATATTCCTGAAACCATTTTTCACCGTAGGTCCTTATATTCAGTTTAAAGCGGAATCTCTGCATAGAGGGACGAAGGGGCTAGGCCGGTATCTCATCAACCAGACTGCTACGTTCAGCGTGACGGCTACCAAAGATGGAAGGCCTTCTAAGTGTTCTCGGAGGATACTACGAGTTCACAGGATGGTCTGGAGACTCGATGTCACCAGCCCTACTTCGATAATATTCATGGATGGTGATGAAACAGTTACAGCAGTATTTAAGCCAAACTACACGATGCCCCTAATATGTTTGGCAACGATATTGAACGTCCTGCTGCTTGTTTCAGCAGTCGTTTTGAGAAAAAGAAGGCCTGTCATGCTACCGCCTTCTCCACCATCGCCTCCGTAGTTTTCTTGTTCTCTTTTTTCATCTCAACACGACATTTTATTGAGGATAATCTGCGGCGATACCTTAGGTTAATTATTCTAATTTTCCAGATGGTTGAGATGCATAGTCGAGCAGCTTCTTACAATTTTCATAAACCCGCTCAGCATTCCTTAAGGCGTTTGAAGCATCGACTTGGGTGAAGAGAGACGAGGGCGGTTTCAGAGCCTGTTCATCTCCGTAAAAGGCTGGACCCCTCTTCTTCGCCAAATCGCTGGAGACCACCGCCATAAACTCTAGGTCCGCCATAAACCATTCTGGAAGCTCGCGTGACCTTGCAACTTCTAGTAAAACGTCTCGAACATCATGGTCGCGAGGATATTCTATGGCGAGAAACCTGAGTGCTGCTTTTAATGAGAGCTCTACGGTTTCTTGGGATCTTCTGACTGTAAGGGGGTAATCCGCAGTCATAAAAGCATTTTTCGCCTCATCCAGCGTTCTGGAAGCCCTCCTTATGTATTCAAGCGCCATTTCTATGCTTCTCAAATCTCAACGACCTCGCCCATCTTATAGTCTGGTTTAAGATCCCAGTACCACCTACCATCCGGCAACCTAACCTTCCTCGCCCCCAAGGCCTTAAGCCTTTCTTGAAGCTCATTTAGTTGTCTCTTAATGAAATCATCCTTATCATAAAGGATTATTCCATCCGTAAGAATATCAAGCATGATTGGAGGATGCTGTTTAACCTCATCCTTAGTTAGCGGTATAGGGCTGATCAGGGTACCCAGTCTTCGCTTCCTCAGCTCTAGCCTAGACCTTGAGGTTAAGAGCTCGTTCTCAATTTCTTGGAAAATACGAAACCTTTCCCCGAAAGAATCGTTAAAGCTCTCCAAAACGACTAAAAGGTCTATGTCGCTACCCTCACCAGCCTCTCCCCTTGCTACGCTTCCAAAGAGCACGACTGAAACTAGGTTATCGCCAAGCTTAGCCTTCAGCAACTCGACTATCAAGTTAACGTAATCGTTGTACAGAGGAGTTATCATCAGCTTATTCATCATTGTAGTGAGTTTGAGTTTAAAAGTTTTATAATAAGCTCGGAAAAAGCCTAAAGCTTTAGTTCCGGATGAATTGTCGACAGTGCTTAAATACTAGGCAGATTATGGCTCCGAATAACTCTAAAACTTCCCTTGATACCGTTAAAAGGCATTTGATCCATAAGCCACATCAACTACCCGGAATTTCTCACCTCTTTAGCATCTTTTCAACCATAACCTCCCGTCCTTCAACTTACGCTTCTAACTTCAATCGTAGAGGATGTCAACGACAAAGTTAAATCTCCAACTGACAACACTCATACGAGTATGAGACTCTGGCTCTTAGACTTGAATGCTGAGTTGCTTCATGACAGGGATGCTATCTTCCTGTGGTGTGTTTCAGAAGATGGAGGAAGAATCCTGCTCATAGACGATTCTGTTGAAAATTTTTTCTTCCTTAAGCCTTCAGAAACTGTTGATCCTAATGAGGCAGCTAATGTAGCTCTTTCCGAAGGTAAGAGGCATGGTGTTACGAAGGTGGATGTTTGCAGTATGAGGATCCTTGGAAAGCCAGTTAGGGTTGTCAGAGTGTATGTCGACAGGTCTGAGAATATTGAGAGAATAGTCGGAAGGCTTGAGAAGCTTAAGATATTTGATAAGCTTTATGAAAACGATATCAGGCTTTCAACAAGGTACCTTCTGGAGAAGAATCTGACACCTTCCTCATGGTTTGAAGCAGAGGTTGAAAGTGGGGGTTATCTACCTTCTATTCCTAATGTCAAAACCTTCAAGGTTAAAACGGTTAAGCCGCTAGGGGAAGAGAAGGCACCTGAGCTCCGCGTTATGACGGTACATTTCCTTAAAGTGGGCAGGAAGGGCTCCCCCAAACCGGAATACGACCCCATTGTAGCAATATCCACCTACGATGGGAAAGTGCCTAGGCAGCTTAGGCATGATGGAAAGACTGATAAGCGTTTAATAGAGGATTTTTTGAATCTAGTGAAAACCTTTGACCCGGATATTATAGTAGGGTATGGAATAACTGAAGACTGGAGTTATCTGGTAGAGAGATGTAAAAGGGTTGATGTTCAAGTAGAGGTCGGACGGAATTATGCTAAGCCCCATACGAGTGTTTTCGGCCATGTTTCAGTAACGGGTAGGATTAGTATCGATCTTTTCCACAATGCTCGAGAAAACCCACAGTTAACGGAGTATACTCTGGACGAGTATGCTGAATCGCTTGGGCTGAGTTTTGAGCACAGTATTCCGGAGCACAAGTATTTCGACTATTGGTCAAACTCTTCAGAGGCGGAAAAACTTTTTAAACAATCAGAAGAGTATGCAAAACTGTTATATAGGATTTGGATGATGATTGGCGATTTCGCAATACAGCTCTCCCAGATCACTGGTCTACCCATGGATCATGTTTTCACAGCCTCCCCAGGGCATAGGGCTGAAGCATTCTTAATAAGGGAGGCATACTCCCTAGGGGAGTTAATACCTCCCAGGGTTGAGAAACCATATGTTCCTTACGCAGGCGGCTTGGTTCTACAACCGCAGGAAGGTGTTTATGAAAACATCAGCGTGATCGATTTCTCATCGATGTACCCCAACATCATGCTGAAATACAATATTTCTCCAGACACATATGTTCCGGAGGGCGAGGAATGCAAGGATTGTTACGTCTCGCCCGAGTCGAAACACAGGTTTAGGAAAGGCTACAGAGGGGTCTACACCAGAATGCTTCAGAAGCTTCTGGAGGCTCGGAGGAGTGTGAGGAAGAAGCTTGAAACCGTGGAGGGGGGAAGTGTTGAATACGGGATTCTCGACGCTAGGCAGAAAGCCCTCAAGATTCTTGCGAACACGCTTTACGGTTATGCAGGCTGGATTGGTGCACGCTGGTATCTGAGGCAGGTTGCTGAATCCGTTGCAGAATGGGGAAGGCACATTATTAGAATGGCCATTGAGAAAGCCGGGCAGATGGGGATGAAGATAATCTACGGAGACACTGACAGCATCTTTGTTATGGACGGCGAGAAGCTTAAGGAGCTTGTAGGCTGGATCGAAAGTGAGCTTGAAATGGAGGTGCGGGTCGATAAGAAATACAGTAGAATACTTTTCACTGAGGCAAAGAAAAGATATGGTGGTCTTTTAGAAGACAGTGGTCTCGAGGTTGTAGGCTTAGAGGTTGTCAGAGGCGACTGGGCGGAAATCGCCAAGGAGACTCAGCTGGGGGTTCTTAAAACAATGCTTGAAACAATGGATGTCGGCAAAGCGGTTTCTTACGTGAGAAACATTATAGCCGAGACAAGAAGTGGCAGGGTTGAGATGGAGAAGATGATCATATGGAAGAGAATGACCAAGCCTCCGGAGGCCTATGAAGTTAGGGCACCGCATGTCTTAGCTGCACTCGAGCTCTCAAAGAGAGGCTGGAGAATAGATTTGGGGGACAAGGTTGGGTACGTTATCGTAAAAGGGGCTTCGAAAATAGGTGAGAGGGCTAAACCCTACCAGCTGGCTGAGAAAAAGGATATTGACAGCGAGTACTATGTTAAGAACCAAATAGTTCCAGCCGCAATGCGAATACTTAAAGTGTTTGGAGTGGATGAGCAGAGTCTGCTGCAGGAGTCTAAGAGAGGATTGATGGCTTTCGGAGGAGATTGAAAGGAAGCTTTTTCCCTATTAGGGAATAATTAACTATTAAGTAAAAATTTAATAATCTGGTTTAAACCCTTAATTTCATGGCGAAAGCCCTGCCTAACTGGTTAGCAGTCAAATACTTCAGACTCCTTTCATCATTCGGCCTTCTTCCCTTCACGGCAAAAGATGCTAAGGTAGCTCTACGTTCAAAGAAAGCCCCATTATTCCTGCACAAGATGTACTCATATGGCTGGGCTGATAAGGTGGAGAGGGGTGTATACAGGATTGTACACCCGTTTATAGCTCTGATGGAGGCTTCAGGGTTCGCTTGGAGAGATAAGGTGAAAAACAGGGACAGGTTGCCCGTGCTCGAATTAGCAGTCGTTAAGCTTTTCGAAGCATTAGGAACAAGGTTGGAGTCCATAGTATTGTTTGGTTCTTTATCCACAGGGAAGGCTAAACCTGAGAGTGACATAGACCTGCTGGTTGTGGCAAGAGATCTGCCTGAAAAGTATGGCGAGAGAACAAGCATTATTCGCGAGGCCATATCCTGCAAGTTGATGGATGATATCATAATTCATGCTTGGAGAGAAAAAGGCATGTACACAGATCTTGACATACTGCTAATAGACGTTAAGGAAGCCGGTGTAACGCACCCGTTTTACCTCGACCTGACGAGGGACTGCATAATCATCTATGATAAAAACAAGTTGATGTCTAAAAAGATAATGGAAGTCAGAGAGAAGCTTGAAAAAATGGGTGCGAAAAGGTTTGAGGAGCCGGATGGAAGCTGGTACTGGGTTCTAAGCCCTGAAGCCGAGACGGTTAGAGGTGTAGAATTATGAAGCCGGCAAAGTTGGCTGAAGACTATTTCAGGAGAGCAAGAGTTAGGGTGAAGAGTGCTGAACTCGCCTACTCTGACGGATCCTATCCTGACGTGGTCAGGTACAGCCAGGAGTGTGTTGAGCTTTCCTTGAAGGCAGCTCTAAGGGCCGTGGGCGTGGAATACCCTAAGGAACACGACGTGAGCAGGATTCTGAGAGCTGTCAAAGACAGGTTTCCCGAATGGTTTAGGAGAGAAGTTGAGAAGCTGGGCGAGATTTCTAGAGACTTGGCAGACAAGAGGGCGCCAAGCCTATACGGCATTGAGTCTTTAGATAAAGCGCCCAGCGAAATCTTCGGCAGGGATGATGCTGAAAAAGCATTATCCGATGCTAAGTACGTTTTGAATATCGTTAGTAAACTTCTTCTAGAGCTTCAAATAATATCTGAAAACTATATTTAATGAAGATGGAAGGCGGCTGCAATTTTCCATTTATATGATTTTGCTCAAAAACCCTCCTATTTGAACAGCTATGCCTTTACCAACGCCCTTGATTTGCATTATGCCTTCAAAAGCCTTGTCTGCCTAGCCACGCCACCCGGGTATTTAGCGTTCAACTCCCCGTTCGACTTCAACGTATGCCAGTAAGGCGTGATGCCCTTTTTTCCCTTCTTAGCTTTTTCCTCAGCCGCATTTGCTGCAACCCAAGTGAAAATCCCGGTGGTTATCGGACAGCCAATGGTGGCTCCATGTCTACAAGTATTTCGCGAATTCTGTTTATCGTAATAACTTTACCCCTAGGAACTTTCCCCATAATTGCGTCAACTTCTCTTGGGGCAGGAATAACAACAGTTCCAGTTCCCCACTCTTCAACTCATTTTGCCAGTGATTCTCTCAACCCTAGGTAGATCCTTATCTTCCATCAGCTTCTCCTGCCAAGACTTGCGTTGCTTTTTACCCGTTTCTTCTCCCCTCTCCTAACCGTATTCGTATTTCTTGATGCGAAATAAAAGGTTATTGCAACCGCCTATAAAACTGTCCCTATTAACATGCTTTCCTTCCTTTAATGCTTGCTTTCAAGCACCCGCGTAAGGTTTAATGCATTGGATGAGTTATATGGTTCAACGGCTGAAAAGGATGCTTAAAGAGGGCTGTTTGCTCAGAGAGGCGGGGGAAAATGATTTAGAAGCGATAATGAAGATTGAGAATGCTTCCTTCCCCAAATATCCTTACCCCATGGAGGTTTTCATAATCATCCTGAAGCATTACCCAAGATATTTCCTGGTGGCTGAATACTCGGGCAGAGTTTCAGGGTATGTTTGCGGAAGGCTTGCTGGAAAAGACCGGGGGGAAGTTGTGTCCATAGCTGTTGAGCCAGGGTTGAGGAGGAGGGGAATTGGCAGGATGTTGATGCTTGAGCTTGAATCAAGGTTTAGGGAAGACCGTGTTAAAACTGTTCGTTTAGAGGCGGGTGTTGATAATAATGCGGCTATTCGGCTCTACGAGTCTTTGAGTTATGAGACAGTCGGATTGAGGCGAAGATATTATCCTGATGGAAGCGACGCGTTGACAATGGTTAAAAATTTATGGTGAAAATACGGGCTTCGCAATATGCCTAAAATGTTTATAATTATTCATCTGCGTGAGTTTAACCATGAGGGGGAGGATTGTTAGGACATCGATCTCGTTGCCCAGGGATCTGATAAAAGAGCTGGACAGGTTTGTAGATTCGATTAAATCCGACAGGTCTAAGGTTGTTCAGCAGGCAATAAGGAATTTTTTAAGCATACCGCATGAAGAGGGGGATATGGTTTCAGGTTCCCTGACGATAGTCTATAGCCATGATGAACGCGGTTTAGAAGAAGAACTAACAGATATTCAACACAGGTTCATCAACCTGATTATTTCAAACCTTCACATTCATTTAGACGAGCATAGATGCATGTTAACGATATTTGTAAAAGGAAGCTTTAAGGATGTTCAAAGCCTTATGAGAAGGATTGTAGGGAGGAGAGGCGTGTTAATGGTTAAGGAATCGCTGGTACGGGTTTGAAAATGAATGGTTTGGAAATCACTCTGGAAAAACTAAAATCCCCATGACTGACAATAGGAACACCACGTAGAGTGTTAATAGGTAGATGCCTTCTCTTGAGCCAAGGTTCCCCCTATGCATTAAATACCATAAGAGTATGTTTGCGAGCGTTGAAAAAGCCACCAAGTCGGAGAAAACCTTGATGTTAAATGTTACTGGAGAAAAGAAAAGTGTTACACCCAGTATAAGCGTGATATTCGTGAAGCAACTTCCCACCGTGTTGCTGAAAGCAAGATCCACATGTCCATCTAACACAGCTTGAATACCTAGCGACAACTCCGGGAAGCTTGTCCCCACTGCGATGATGGTGGCAGATATTATGGAGGCAGGTATTCCGACTATGAGGGCTACTTCTACCGTCGAGTTAACTAGAAAATCTGCTGCAACAATAACTCCGATTACACCCAGTAATGCTAAAAACGTGTAGAGTATTAACTTGCCTCTCCTACGATCCTTTACTTCAACAGCCTCAGTAGTTTCTTCGAAAGGCAACTGTCTCTTGAAAATTATTTGAAAGGTGTAGTACGCGTATATAACTATCAGTATTAGCCCAACGATTCTGCCAGCGGGCAGGAAGCTTATCAGAAGGATAGGAATGACGGACGCCGTGAAGATCCCAAGGTATAACAGGTCAAGCTCTTCAGGCTTAAACCTGATTGTAGGGATTTTCTTCAATCTCGTTCTGAAAGAATACAGTATTAAACCTACTCCCATAATCAGGCAAATGTTAGCAATATTAGATCCTAATACGTTTCCTATTGATACTGCTGCCTCCCCCGACAATGCTGAGAAAAAGCCTACTGCAAGCTCCGGTAGAGAGGTTAACGTTGCTAGTAGCGTGAAGCCTATTCGAGACTTCCCTAAGCCGGTTATCTCAGAGACTTTTACAATATTCTTGACAGCCACGTGGCTGCTTATCACTAGCGCTAATAGAGAAACCACCATTCCTATGATGTTTAACGGAAGTACGTCTCCCATCATTTAAAGGCATCTTTGAACAAGACTTTAAAAAGTTTTTGTCAAGGCCATCGGAATCCAGGGCCCTGACTACATCACAATAAGGACAGGGTTTCCGGAGTTGATTAATTCGGTATCCTTATCGCTATGGATAGCGGTAGCGTTAATCGCAATCAGCGGTTTTCCCAGACGAGTATGACCCCCAAGGCCCTTGTCCTGTCTTTTAACAGTTGCCCATAGATTTCTGGTGCATCCTTGTAAGATACTTTATGAGTTATGAGTTTTGAAACATCCAGCTCCCTGGTTTGAAGCATGTCGAAGAAGAGCTCAACATGTCTCTCCCTGCTCCAGGGGTTGTTTAGGGTTTCAATCGGCGGATGAGACGTGTTGTGTGCTCCTATTATGGTGAAGCTGGGAACGTTACAATAGTCGTGGAGATCTATGTAGGTTGGGCCTCTCGGGCTGCTTAGCACGACGAATCTTCCAAGTCTTCTTAAGCATTTAAGCTCGTCAACGATCAGGTTCTGGTTTCCAGTGACCTCGAATACAATATCAGCCATTCTCCCCTTAGTCAGTTTTCCAAC